>OAVH01000195.1_pt1 | contig 49086 bp, 34 predicted proteins | sample 1495281 | NCBI WGS metagenome assembly OAVH01 (sample SAMEA2580082, study PRJEB22360) | human gut metagenome | biome: human gut; feature: human-associated habitat; material: faeces | place: Denmark | collected 2008/2010
ACCCCCGGTGAGGCACCACTACACTTTTCGCGCTCAAAAAACGTGATGCACGTCGGAGAACCGTTCGCTGAACGGATGGCGGTAAGCTGGAAGCCATGGGATTCAACATCGAGCGCGCCGACAAGCCATTCGTCGTCAAATCACCGTACAAGCCGTCCGGCGACCAGCCGCAGGCCATTGAGGAGCTGGCCACCCGCATCGAGAACGGCGAGAACGACGTGGTGCTCATGGGAGCCACCGGTACGGGCAAGACCGCGACGACCGCATGGCTCATCGAACGGCTGCAGCGGCCGACGCTCATCATCGAGCCGAACAAGACACTCGCCGCGCAGCTATGCGCCGAATTCCGCGAACTCATGCCCGACAACGCGGTCAGCTACTTCGTCAGCTACTACGACTACTACCAGCCCGAGGCGTATATACCGCAGACCGACACGTACATCGAGAAGGACTCCAACATCAACGACGATGTGGAGCGGTTGCGCCATCAGGCCACCGCGAACCTGCTCACGCGGCGTGACTGCGTGGTCGTCGCCACCGTTTCGTGCATCTACGGCCTCGGTACGCCGGAGGAGTACGCCGGCCGCATGCTGTTCCTCCAGGAAGGCCAGCAGATTGACCGCGATCAGCTGCTTCGCAAGTTCGTCGACATGCAGTACAAGCGCAACGACATCGCGTTCACGCGCGGCACGTTCCGCGTGCGTGGCGACACCGTCGAGATCATCCCGGTATATGAGGAGCTGGCTATCCGCATCGAGTTCTTCGGCGACGAGATCGACCGCATCTCCACGTTGCATCCGCTCACCGGTGACGTGATCGACCACGAGACCTCCGTGCACATCTTCCCCGCCTCGCATTACGTCGCAGGCCCCGAGCGCATGGAGCATGCGTTGAAGACCATCAAGGAGGAGCTGGACCAGCGCGTGGCCGAACTCAAGAAGCAGGGCAAGGAGCTGGAGGCGCAGCGCCTGACCATGCGCACCACATACGACCTGGAGATGCTGACACAGGTCGGCGTGTGCTCAGGCGTGGAGAACTATTCGCGGCATTTTGACAACCGCGCACCCGGTACGCCGCCGCACACGCTGCTCGACTTCTTCCCGGATGACTTCCTGCTGGTCATCGACGAGTCGCATGTCACCGTGCCGCAGATCGGCGCGATGTACGAGGGCGACGCGTCCCGCAAGCGCACGCTGGTCGAACATGGGTTCCGTCTGCCGTCCGCGATGGACAACCGCCCGCTCAAATGGCCGGAGTTCCTGGACCGCGTCGGGCAGACCGTATACCTGTCGGCGACACCCGGCGACTATGAGCTCGGTCTGTCGGACGGCGTGGTCGAGCAGATCATCCGACCGACCGGTCTGGTCGACCCGAAGATCGACGTGCGCCCGACCAAGGGGCAGATCGACGACCTGCTCGCCGAGATCAAGGACCGCGTCGACAAAAACGAGCGCACGCTGGTGACGACACTGACCAAGAAGATGGCCGAGGATCTGACCGACTACCTGCTGGAACGCGGCATCAAGGTCGAATACCTGCATTCCGACGTCGACACGCTGCGGCGCGTCGAACTGCTGCGCGAACTGCGCGAAGGCAAGATCGACGTCATCGTAGGCATCAACCTGCTGCGAGAGGGACTGGACCTGCCCGAGGTATCGCTGGTGGCCATCCTCGACGCCGACAAGGAGGGGTTCCTGCGCTCGTACCGCTCGCTGATCCAGACCATCGGTCGCGCGGCCCGCAACGTATCGGGCACGGTCATCATGTACGCCGACGAGACCACCGACGCGATGCGCAAGGCCATCGACGAGACCGACCGTCGCCGTGTGCGGCAGATCTCCTACAACAAGGAGCACGGCATCGACCCGAAGCCGCTCATCAAGAAGATCAGCGACGTCAACGACATGCTCGCCAAGGAGGACGTGGACACGGCCACGCTGCTCGAAGGCGGCTACCGCAACGCGGGCAAGGCCGGCAACACCCATCTGGGTGTGCCCTCCCTCGACGCCGCGGAGGCCGACAAGCGACATGAGGAGATACTCAAGGCGGGGCTTCCCGCGCAGGATCTCGCCGACCTTATCCGTCAGCTGAGCGAGCAGATGCACACCGCCGCCGAACAGCTCCAGTTCGAGCTCGCAGCACGCCTGCGCGACGAGATCCGCGACCTCAAGAAGGAACTGCGCCAGATGACGGAAGCGAACAAGTGAGCATTTCGTGACAGAGAGCGTCACAGCCCTTTCCTATGCTGGTAGACATGTCTGAAACCCCTGTCGCTTTTATGATCGCCACCTTTGCGGTGCTGATCGCGTTTTTCGTTGTGGATCTGTTCGTCATCGGCCGCAAGCCGCATGTGCCCAGCACCAAGGAGTGCGTGCAGCACATCGCCTTTTTCGTGGTCATGGCGCTGATTTTCGGCGGACTGGTATGGTGCTTTGCCGGTTCGAAGCCCGCGATCGAATTCTATTCGGGATGGCTCACCGAGTACTCGCTGAGCATCGACAACCTGTTCGTCTTCGTCATCATCATGTCGAACTTCGCCGTGCCGAAAGTGCTCCAGAAGTACGTGCTGTCCGTCGGCATCACCGTCGCGCTGATTCTGCGCGGCTGCTTCATCCTGGTCGGCGCGGCCATTATTCAGCGGTTCACGTGGGTGTTCTTCCTGTTCGGCGCCTTCCTGATCTATACGGCGATCAAGCTGGTCGTCGGAGGCGATGATGATGAGGAATACCATGAGAACGGCCTGATCCGCATGCTGCGCAAGGTGATTCGCATCACCGACGATTATGACGGCGAGAAGCTGCGCACCGAGAAGGACGGCAAGTCGTACTGGACTCCGATGCTGATCGTGTTCCTGACCATCGGCACGACGGACGTCATGTTCGCGTTTGATTCCATTCCCGCGATCTTCGGCCTGACGAAGGATCCGTTCATCGTCTTCACGTCGAACGTGTTCGCTCTGCTGGGCCTGCAGCAGCTGTACTTCCTGCTGGGCGCACTGCTCGACAAGCTCGTCTACCTGCCGGTCGGGCTCGCGTTCGTGCTCGGCTTCATCGGCATCAAGCTAGTGATGGAGGCGTTGAGCGGCAATACGCTGCCGTTCATCAACGGCGGTCACCCGGTCTCTTGGGTGCCCGAGGTACCGACGTGGGTGTCGCTGGTCGTGATCGTCGTCGCCATCGGATCGTCGGCCATCGCGAGCGTCATGAAGATGAAGTCGGTCGAGGCCGCGAAGAGCGAATCCTGAGCCGCCCAAAAAAATGTGAGCGCTCACAACACGCCCGTGAAAACAGTGGCTCACGTCTCCTAAACCTAGTACACTTGCCTGTGGCAGTGGAAGTCGCAAGACTTCTTCCTAGAAGAAATCACATAAGAATAGGTAGGCATTCATGCGTAAAGCCAAGATCGTAGACACCATCGGTCCTTCCACCGAGTCTCCCGAAGGCATCACCAAGCTGGTTGAGGCCGGTATGGACGTGGCCCGTCTGAACCGTTCCCACGGCACTCCGGAGGATCACCTCAAGGTCTACAACAACGTGCGCGCGGCCTCCAAGGCGACCGGTCGTAACGTCGCCGCCATGGTCGATCTCCAGGGCCCGAAGATCCGCTGCGGCTGGTTCAAGAAGAACGCCGAGGGCGAGGACAAGGTCCAGCTTGAGGAAGGCCAGGAGTTCATCATCACCACCGACGATGTCGAGGGCGACGAGCACATCACCTCCACCACCTTCAAGGGCCTGCCCGGCGACTGCCACCCCGGCGACCCGATCCTGATCGACGACGGCAAGGTCCGTCTGGAGGTCACCAAGGTCGAGGGCAACAACGTGCACACCAAGGTCGTCGTTGCCGGCCCGGTCTCCTCCCACAAGGGCATCAACCTGCCCGGCGTGGCCGTGAGCCTGCCCGCCCTGACCGAGAAGGATGAAGCCGACCTGCGTTGGGCCATCCGCACCGGCGCCGACATCATCGCCATGTCCTTCGTGCGTTTCGCCACCGACATCGACCGCGCCCACGAGATCATGGACGAGGAAGGCCGTCGTATCCCGATCGTCGCCAAGATCGAGAAGCCGCAGGCTCTGGAGAACCTTGAGGACATCGTCAAGACGTTCGACGGTGTCATGGCCGCCCGTGGCGACATGGCCGTCGAGTGCCCGCTGGAAGAGGTCCCGCTGGCCACCAAGCGCATCATCGAGCTGGCTCGTCAGTACGCCAAGCCCGTCATCGTCGCCACCGAGGTCCTGGGCTCCATGGTCCACTCCCCGGTTCCGTCCCGTGCAGAGGCTTCCGACTGCGCCAACGCCGTGCTTGACGGTGCCGACGCCACGATGACCTCCAACGAGACCGCCGTCGGCGAGTACCCGACCGAGACCGTCGCCACGATGAGCCGCATCTCCGGCTTCGCCACCGAGCACGGCTTCGACCGCATCCCCGAGCTGAAGAACCTCGACATGTCCTCCACCGGCGCCGTTTCCTCCGCCGCCGTCGACCTGGCCGAGAAGCTCAACGCCAAGGCCATCGTCGCTTACACCCAGACCGGCAACACCGTGCACCGTGTGTCCCGCGAGCGTCCGGCCGCCCCGATCTACGGCCTGACCACCAACGAGCACACCTACCACTGGCTGGCCCTCTCCTGGGGCACCGAGGCCTTCCTGCTCGATGAGGACTACCACGACAAGACCCGCAAGGATCTCATGGCCTTCACCGACAAGGTCCTCAAGAACGCCGGCAAGGTCTCCGACGGCGACAAGATCGTCGTGCTGAGCTCCGCTCAGGGCGAGCACGCCGCTGGCAGCACCGACACCATCTACGTGCACACCGTCGGTGCCAACGACTGATTTCAGCCGATAGCAGATTCGGCTTCCGCTGCGTGACGACGGAAGCCGAATACTCATGCGTGAGCCCCCGCTCCGAAACGAGCGGGGGCTCACGCGCTTTCGCCAGGGAACCGCATCGGCTCAAGGACGATGCGGAAGGTCGTCGCGCGGGTGCGGGGCAGATGCGCGACTGTCTCGTGCGGAAGGCGAACCGCACAATCTCACATGCTCACATGCCGATGTGCTCCAGCAGTCCCTCATGCAGGCGAAGGATCGCGATAATCGTCTTCGCATCAACGATGGTGCCGTTGGTCACCATCTCCATGGCCTCCTGTTGCGTGTACAGGCGTACAGCGGGACGTGGCGTCTCCGGGCCGATCGCGGAACGGTCCACCTCCTTGAGTCCCGTCGCCAGATACAGCGCGGTGTACTGCGAGGAGAAGCTGGGCGTGTTGATGAAGCGCGTGAACTGGGTGAGCTTCGAAGCCTCGTAGCCGGCCTCCTCGCGCAGCTTGCGGCTTGCAACGTCCAGATACTGCTCGCTTGGCGCGTTGGCATGGCCTGCCGGAATCTCCAACGTCCAGCGATGGGTCGGGATGCGGTACTGCTCGACGAACGGAATCTTCCCGTCAGCGGTCACCGCAAGGACGCCGACGGTGTCCCCGTTGTTCTCATGCAGGATGAACCGTTCGAACTGGCCGACCTGCGCCGAACTGAACGCGACCCTGTCCACGTTGAAATAATGGGTCTCGACGATTTGCTTGCGGGACTCCTCCTTGACCGGTGTCGGACGCCACGGATCGAAGGGTCTGTAAGTGTCACTGTCCATGCTCATAAGCCTCACCTTTGATAGTTCTCTTATGTGTTTCCATTGTAGGTCCGCGCTGGTGAGTTGCGGGGATATTCGGCGCGGCGTTGATGCTACCGGCGTAAATCGCGTGCTGGGGCGTATGGTGTCCACGGAACCGGCGTGACTCGCTGGAATGATGCGCGGCACGCCTGCAATGGACGAATGACGTAGCGATATGCTAAACTATCGCGAGTGCCAGAAACGCCCTCGTATCCCAATTGGTAGAGGAAGCAGCCTCAAAATCTGCGCAGTGTGGGTTCGAGTCCCACCGAGGGCACGTTGCATTATCGGGTGAGCCACAGTGCCGCATCGCCGAATCTCTATGTTATCGTTATACATGAAGTTCTGTCGATGAATCACTGTGTCGTGGAAAAGAGGTTGTGAGCATGGTGGCAAGAAAGAAGACCTCAACGCAAGAGCAAGAGGGTCAGGTAGAGGAGGTGCTTTCCGCCGACGAGCTGAAGGCAGTCTCCGAAGGCGAGCCCGTCGAGAGCGCCGTGCACAAGAAGCGCACGGTCGTTGTCGCCGAGGACGAGTCGGTGAACCGCATGGATCTGGTGGCCATGCTGGAGGATAACGGGTATGAGGTCGTCGGCGAGGCGGCCAATGGTGAGGAGGCCGTCGATTTGACGCGCAAGTTCCGCCCGGATATCGTGTGCATGGACGTGAAGATGCCCCGTATGGACGGCATCGCCGCCGCCGGTGTCATCTGCGACGAGAACATCGCTCCCGTGGTGATGCTCACCGCGTTCTCGCAGCCCGACCTGGTCCGTCAGGCGACCGGTGCAGGTGCCATGGCCTACGTCACCAAGCCGTATGAGGAATCCAAGCTGCTGCCCGCCCTGGAAGTCGCGATGGGCCGTTTCTCCGAGATCAACGACCTGCTCGACAACGTCGAGACCAGCGAGAACAAGCTCAAGGAGACCGAAGAGCAGCTCAAGAAGGCCGAGGAGAAACTCAAGAAGGCCGAAGACACGCTGGAGGAGCGCAAGCTCGTCGACCGCGCCAAGGGCCTGCTCATGGACAAGGCGGACTTCTCCGAGCAGGGAGCCTTCCGCTGGATCCAGAAGACCTCGATGGATCAGCGCATCCCGAAGAAGCGTCTGGCCATGGCGATCATCGCCAAGTATGGCGATCCCAAGCCGTCGGAAGTAGGGGAATGAGCGAATCGCGCGACGACGCCCAGACGAAAACGCGTGGAACGTTGCTGGTGGTCGATGGCCACTCGCTTGCGTTCCGCGCGTTTTTCGCTTTACCGGCGGAAAATTTCAGTACTCAGGCCGGTCAGGCCACGAACGCGGTATGGGGTTTCGCCACGATGCTGTCCCAGGTGCTGGACAGCGAGAAGCCCGACCATCTCGCGGTCGCGTTCGACATGAAGGGCGGCACCTTCCGCAACGAGATGCTGCCGCAATACAAGGGCACCCGCGAAGCGGCGCCGGAGGATCTGCTCACCCAGCTGCCGCTCATCCAGAAGATGCTCACGGCGCTGGGCGTCACCTACGTCGAAAAGCAGGGGTATGAGGGCGACGACATCATCGCCACGCTCGCCGCGATGGGGGAGCGGTCCGGATACGACACGCTGGTGCTGTCCGGCGACCGCGACGCCTTCCAGCTGATCGACGAGCGCGTCACCGTGCTGTATCCCGGGCATCACTTCAAGGACCTCAAGCACATGACGCCGCAGGCGGTGGAGGACAAGTACCATGTCGGCCCCGCGCAATACCCGGATCTTGCGGCGTTGCGCGGCGAGACTGCCGACAACATCCCCGGCGTGCCCGGCGTCGGCGACGGGTTCGCGGCGAAGTGGATCAACCAGTACGGCGGACTTGAGGGTATCATCGAGCACGCCGACGAGATAGGCGGCAAGAAGGGCGAGTCGCTGCGCGAGAACATCGAGCAGGTCAAGCTCAACCGCAAGGTCAACGCTCTGCGGCGCGACGTGGACCTCGGTATCGGCATCGAGGACCTGACATTCGGCGAGGTGGACGCCGACGCGCTTTCGGAACTGTTCACCAGCCTCGAATTCGGCCCGCGCACCCGCAGCAAGGTGCTCAAGTCGTTCAACGCCGGCAAGCAGGCCAGCGACGCAGCTGACAAGCACGCAGACGACGAGGACACCTCCGACGACCTGAGGATTCCCGAGGCCGTGACCATCGCGGATGAGGCGGCGTTGGCGGCATGGATCGACTCCGCACGAGACGGTCTCGGCTCGCCTGCCGACAATTCGGATGATGAGCCGCGCAACCGGGCGCACTGCGCCGACGTCATGGCATCGACCTGCGCGCTGTATGCCGAAGGCTCATCCAAACCCGGGAACCCGGGATGCAGCGTGCTGATGCTGGAGGTCGGCGGCAAGGCGGCCGTGCTGGAAGCCGGCGTGATCGCCGGCGTCCGTCCCGCGTTGCAGCGGTTCCTTGACGGGCACGCCGACCGGATAGTCGTGCACGGGTACAAGGAGCAGTCGCACATCCTCGCGTCGCTCGGACTGGACCTCGCCGAGCCGTGGTTCGATACGAAACTCGCCGGATACCTGGTCCAGCCGGACTATCATGCCGATTCGCTGGAACAGGCGGCATCCCATTTCCTGCAGCTGCAATTGGACAATGCCGATGACGTCGCGCAGGGGCAGCTGGACTTGAGCGGCGACGTCGATCCGGCCGACCAGCGCAAGGATCTGCTTCATATGGCCATGGTTCGCGCCCTCGCCGACATGCTGGCCGCGAAGATCGACGAACGAGAGCAGTTCAGGCTGCTGCAGTCCATCGAGCTGCCGGTGTCCCACGTGCTGTTCGGCATGGAGCAGGTCGGTGCCAGCGTGGACTTCATGCGCCTGACCGAGATGCGCGACCGGTTCGCCGTCGACGCTCGCGACGCGCAGGAGACCGCCTGGCAGTTCGCCGGGAGCCGCGTCAACCTGCAAAGCCCCAAGCAGTTGCAGGCCGTGCTGTTCGACGACATGGGCCTCAAGCCGACCAAGAAAACAAAATCGGGTTCGTACACGACCAATGCGTCCGCGCTGCAGGATCTCGCGGTCCGATCCGTCGGCAACGAGCGCGCCAACGGATTCCTGACCGCGCTGCTGCGCCATCGCGAGACGAACAAGCTCAAGCAGATCGTCCAAAGCCTGATCGATGCGGTGAACCCTGATGACGGGAGAATCCACACCACGTTCGAGCAGACCGTGGCCGCCACCGGACGGCTCAGTTCCGTCGACCCGAACCTGCAGAACATCCCCAACCGCAATGCCGAGGGCCGCGAGATTCGCTCCGCGTTCGTGCCCGGAGAGGGCTATGAGTCGCTGTTGAGCTCCGACTACTCGCAGGTCGAGCTGCGCATCATGGCCGACCTGTCGGGCGATGACGCGCTGATCGAGGCGTTCCGCTCCGGAGCTGACTTCCACAAGTACGTGGCGAGCCTCGTGTACGGCATCCCCGTTGACGACATCACCCCCGACCAGCGCACCCACGTAAAGGCGATGAGCTACGGGCTGGCGTACGGATTGAGCACCTACGGTCTCGCCCAGCAGCTCAAAATCAGCCCCGGCGAGGCTGACCGGCTGAAATCGCAGTATTTCGCGACGTTCGGCAAGGTCCACGAGTATCTGGAATCCCTGGTCGCCGGCGCCCGCGAGAAGGGCTACACCGAGACGATGTTCGGCAGGCGTCGGTACTTCCCCGGACTGCAGTCGCCGAACCGCAACATACGCGACGCCGCCGAGCGGGGAGCACTCAACGCGCCCATCCAGGGCTCGGCCGCAGACATCATGAAGATCGCCATGATCCACGCGTCCGACGCGCTCGCCAAGGCCAAGGTCCGTAGCCGTATCATCCTGCAGATCCACGACGAACTCGTGGTGGAGATAGCCCCCGGCGAAGCCGAGCAGGTGACGGGCCTGGTGCGCGACGCCATGGAGCACGCGGTCGATCTCGCCGTGCCGTTGGACGTGTCCACCGGCATCGGCTCCGACTGGCAGCTCGCCGCCCACTGACGGCGACGGCACGGCGGCGAGAACAACGACGGCAAGAAAAGAAAAGAGGACAAGCCATGACCACGCTTCGACAGGTCGTCAACGTAGTGGAAACCCTGTATCCGCTGCGCTATGCGGAATCCTGGGACGCGCCCGGCCTGATCGTCGGCGAGCCCGGTGCCGACGTCGGACTGGTCGCATTCGCCGCGGACCCCACCATGGCGGTGATCGACGAGGCCATCGAACGCGGCGCCGACCTGCTGATATGCCATCACCCGCTGCTGTTCCGTTCCGTGCACGCCGTCTCCGGACAGGACGTGCACGGCGCCATCGTCGGCAAACTGTACAGCCATCACTGCGCTCTGTGGGTGGGTCACACCAACGCCGATGCCGCGTGGCGCGGTGTAGGGCAGGCTGCGGCCGACGCGTTCGGCTTGGTTGATCAGCGGCCTCTGGTGCCCATCGACGACCCGGGGTCTGCGCACGCCGTGGGCCTGGGTCGTGTCGGCCTGCTGGAGGAGCCGATGACCTTGGAGCGTTTCGCGCATCGCGTGGCGCAGGCGCTGCCGGCCACGAATCTTGGTGTTCAAGTCGCCGGCGACCTCCAGTCGCTCGTGCGGCGCGTCGCGGTGCTGCCGGGATCGGGGGACTCGCTGTTCGACGAGGTGCGGGCCAGCGGAGCCGATGTGTATGTGACCAGCGACCTGCGCCATCATCCGGCGACTGACGCCTTGGAACAGGCGCGGTACGAGGCGTCGCTGCTCTCGCGCGGACTGGCCGCCCCCTCGGCCGGAAATACGGGAACGGCAGGGAGCGCCGTCGCCCGTCCGGCGCTGATCAACACGCCGCACTCCGCCATCGAGTCGCTGTGGTTCCGATACGCCCCGGACGACATCGCCGCGGCGGTCGGGCGGGCGACGGGGGAGACCATACGCACCACCCATATCACGATGAACACCGATCCGTGGACGCTGAACATCCCCTGCCGGAGCTAGCCGGCTGCCGCTGCACATCGCTGACAACTTCTTTCGAAAAAGGACCATTCATCATGCCTGACCGTTCAACCGCTGACACCGCTGGCACTGCCGAAACCGTGGGTACCGCCGCCGCAAGCGACATCACCCGGCAAGTCGACGCGCTGCTCGACCGCTCCACCGACGGCATCGTCATGGACAGCCGGGATCGCAGGGCCGTCGTGCTGTCGCGACAGACCGTGTACCAAGGGGCGGTGTTCGACGTGGAGGACATGCGCATCGCGCTGCCGGCCGGTGGCGGGGACTGCGTCACCGTGCGTCGCCAGGTGTGCCGTCACGCGCCATGCGTCGTCATGCTCGTCCATGACGAGGCCCGGGACCTGTACCTGCTGGAGCGCGAGTACCGCGTAGGCTCCGACCTGTTCGCCTACGGTCTGCCGGCGGGACTGATGGACGACGGAGAGGACGTGGAGCAGGCGGCGCTGCGCGAGCTCGCCGAGGAGACCGGCGTGGTGCCGGTCGGAGAGGACGGCGTCATATTCGACCATGTGGGGGCGTTCTACTCGTCGGAAGGCATGAGCGACGAGCTCGCCAACATCATGGTCATGCACCTGCGACGCTGGGAAAGCCGACCGCGCCGGTTCGATCCCGACGAACACGTGGAATCTGCGTGGGTGACCTGGCGCCAACTCGCCGGAGTGCCGGTCACCGCGTCGAACTCCGTCATTGCCATACAGCATGAGACGATTCAGCGAATCCTGAAAAAACAATAAGTATTCATGGTAAAACAAACATAGTCTGCTGAGAATTTTTCTTTATATCGGTTTGAAGTTAACTATGTTCACGTTGGCGTGCGATAATATGACCATGCAGCAAATACGACCCGGCTCCATGTACCCGTTGGGTGCGAACTACGACGGTTCTGGCGTGAATTTCGCCTTGTTCTCGCAGGTGGCGGACAAGGTCGAGTTATGTCTGTTCGACGAGGACGACAAAGAGACGCGCATCGAGATGACCGAGCAGAACTCGTACGTCTGGCATAACTATATTTCCGGAATCCAACCCGGGCAACGCTACGGTTACCGCGTGTACGGCCCGTACGATCCCGCCAAGGGCATGCGGTGCAACCCGAACAAGCTGCTGCTCGACCCCTACGCCAAAGCCATCGAAGGCAACATCGACGGCGACGAAAGCCTGTTCTCCTACCGTTTCGCCGACCCGGACGGCCCAATGAACGACCTCGACTCAGCCGATCACACCATGAAGTCCGCAGTCGTCAACCCCTATTTTGACTGGGGCAACGACCAGCATCCGAACACGCCATACCATGATTCGGTCATCTACGAAGCCCACGTGCGCGGCATGACCAACCTCAACAAGGACGTGCCGCCGCAGATTCGCGGAACCTACGCCGGCCTCGCGCACCCCTCGGTGATCGAATACCTGAAAAAGCTCGGCATCACCGCACTGGAGCTCATGCCCATCCACCAGTTCGTCAACGACTCGTTCCTGCAGGAAAAGGGACTGAGCAACTACTGGGGATACAACACCATCGGGTTCTTCGCGCCGCACAACGCCTACGCATGCTCAGGCCAGCGCGGCGAGCAGGTCAACGAGTTCAAGGCGATGGTCAAGGCATACCACCGCGCTGGCATCGAGATCATCCTCGACGTGGTTTACAACCACACCGCCGAAGGCAACGACATGGGCCCGACCCTGAGCTTCAGGGGCATCGACAACCAGTCGTACTATCGTCTGGTAGATGGCGATCCGCGGCATTACTTCGACACCACCGGCACCGGCAACTCGCTGCTCATGCGCTCTCCCCACGCGCTTCAGCTCATCACCGACTCGCTGCGTTATTGGGTCACCGAAATGCACGTCGACGGCTTCCGCTTTGATCTGGCCGCCACGCTGGCACGCCAGTTCCAGGAGGTCGACAAGCTGTCCGCATTCTTCGACATCGTCGAACAGGATCCGGTCATCTCACGTGTCAAACTCATCGCCGAACCGTGGGATCTCGGCTCCGGCGGCTACCAGGTGGGCGGGTTCCCGTCGAGCTGGTCCGAATGGAACGGCCGTTACCGCGACTGCGTGCGCGACTTCTGGCGCTCGCAGCCGTCCACGCTTCCCGAGTTCGCCAGCCGTCTGCTCGGCAGCTCCGACCTGTATCAGGTCAACGGCCGCAGGCCGGTCGCTTCGGTGAACTTCATCACCGCGCACGACGGCTTCACCATGAACGATCTGGTCACGTACAACAACAAGCACAACATGGCCAACGGCGAAGACAACCGCGACGGCGAAAGCAACAATCGTTCATGGAACTGCGGCGTGGAAGGCCCCACAACCATTAGCGATGTCAACAACCTGCGCCAGCGGCAGCTGCGCAACCTGTTCTCCACGCTGCTGGTCAGCCAGGGCATCCCGATGATCTGCGGCGGCGACGAGGTGGAACGCACCCAGCAGGGCAACAACAATGCCTACTGCCAGGACAACGAGATATCGTGGCGCAGCTGGGACTCCACGCCCGAGCAGGAGGACCTGCTGCAGTTCGTGTCCAAGCTGATCCATCTGCGGCTGGAGCATCCCGTGCTGCACAGGCGCCGCTTCTTCTCCGGACGTGAGCCGGGCGAGGACGTCTCGACGATCCCGCAGATCGAATGGTTCGACCACACCGGATCAATCATGGACATGGATGACTGGTCGAACACGCACGCGTTCTCGATGATGGTGTTCCTCAACGGCTCGCGCATCCCCGAGACTGACTGGTACGGTTCGCCGATGATCGACAACGATTTCATCCTGATCTTCAACGCGCATTACGAGCCGATCATGTTCACGCTGCCCAGTGAGCGGTATGGCAAGAAGTGGCAGCTGCTCATCGACACATACAACCCCAAGGGGCCGGAGCTGAGCTATGAGGCGGGATTCGCCATCACCGCTCAGGCGCGCAGCTTCCTGCTGCTCAAGAGTTCTGATTGCCCGGCGGTACGTCGCGAGGACAGCTGAGATCTCGTGGCAGGTGCTTCGCATCTGCGCGCTGTGTGCGCTACGCTAGGCAGGCGCCGACCGGTGACTTGCGTGTTACCGGTCGTTCGACAGGCGGGATTGCAGTTCCGCGACCTGCTCGTTGGTGCCGGAGCCGTCCGCGTCTCGGGCTGGATTGCCGGGGCCGGCACCGGTGCTGTCACCAGTGCCGGTCTGCAGCATCATCAGCTGATCGTGCAGACGATCGGCCTCGATTGCGGCGATTTGCCTTGAGAAGACGATGAACCATCCCAGAAACAGCAGTCCGGCGAGCGCTTCGAGATTGGTGAGCGTTTCCTGGCCCATCAGCATCCTGATGCCGATGGCAGAGCAGATCAGAATCGCCAAGGCGGAAATCACCGACATCACCTTCGGTATCCGCGGGGCGAGCCACGGCAGGGAGAGCATCAATACGCCCATGATGACCGTCAGTCCCTTGGCGCACACGTTGTGCATGATCGGGTGCGGCGTATAGCGGAACGCGCCGATGCCTATGAACATGAGCCCGGATATGGTCAGCAGCAGCGACAGGATGGCGATACGCAACGTGAAATGCGCGATGTCGCGGTCATCGGCGGCGGTGCCGGTGCTTTTGTTCATCTGATGGCGTGCTCGATGTATGCGTTCGGTGGTGATCAGCTCCGAGATGGCGAAGTAGCTGACGATGATGATGCACGTTCCGGCGAGCATCAGCGTCGAGTTGAACATGCGGGCCGCGAACGTGGTGCGGTCGCCGAGCTGCGAGAAATTGTTGTGGTACCAGTACGGGTCGTCGGTGGTCAGGCCGGCGGTGCACACGCCGGAAATCACGAAGAACGGCAGCAGCGAGGCCAACGTCTTCGCGTTCATCATCTCCGCCTGCACGAACGTCATATAACCGACGACGCCCGCGAAGCCGGCGCAGATGGGGGTGAGGTATCCGCTGAACGTCGCCGACCCCATCATGCCGTTGATTGCGCCGAGTAGGGCGAATGACGAGAGGAACACGGTCGCCGCGTACACGATCGACAATGCGAGGATTTCGAACACGCGACGAATCGGGGCGAACCAGCCGCGATGCAGGTTGAGCGAATGGGAGTGGCTGGCGTAACCGACGCAGAATGACAGGGCGGCGCAACCGGCCAGAATGCCCGCGCACACCATGAAACGTCGTTGGGTGATCTGCCAGATCGCCGGGGCGAACTGCATGTACAGCGACATCATTATCGCGCCGACCATCGCGCAGATCAGGAATGAGATCAGGCCAAGGGTCTCCGCTCGCTGATGACGTCCCATGACACCCCTTTCGCCGTCCGGATATCCATTGTACTCGTGCGGTTTCGCGGCTGTGTTGGGTGGATTCTAGTGGTGGTTGCAACGCCTGATTGGTTTTGTTGGTTGTTAGGTTAGCTTGCGGTGTTGAGTAGTTCGATGATCTTCTCGCTGGGCTTCATGAACCCGAGGGTTTTGCGTGGCCGGTCGTTGAGTTCCTCGGCGACCGCGTCGAGGTAGTCCTCCGGGTAGACGGATAGGTCGGTGCCTTTGGGGAAGTACTGGCGCAGGAGCCCGTTGGTGTTCTCGTTGGTGCCGCGCTGCCACGGGGAGTGCGGGTCGCAGAAGTAGACGGCCATGTCCAGCGAGGCGCCGATCCGTTTGTGCAGGGCGAGTTCCGCTCCCTGGTCCCAGGTCAGGCTGTTGCGCAGGAGTTTGGGCAGGTGCTGCATCTTGTCGATGATGGCCTGCTGGACGTGTTCGGCGTCGTGCCCGTCGGGCAGGTGCAGCAGGATCGTGAACCTGGTGGTGCGCTCGACGAGCGTGCCGATGGCGCTTTTGTTGCGGCTGCCGGTGATGAGATCGCCCTCCCAGTGGCCCGGGACCGCCCGGTCCTCGATCTCCGGGGGTCGCTCCGAGATCATGGCCATGGGTTCGCGGAAACGGGGTTTGCGGCCTTGGCCGCCTTGGGGTCTGCGGGCGGTTCGCCCCTGCCTCATGGCGCGTTTCAGCTCCTGCTTGAGTTCGCCCCTGGCCTGCAGGTAGATGGCCTGGTAGATCGTCTCGACGCTCGCGTGCATATCCCCATTATCCGGGAAGTCCAGCCTCAGCCGGTTGGCTATCTGCTCCGGGCTCCAATGCCTGCGCAACCCGGCGGCGATCTCGTCCCACAGTCGCGTGCCCTCGGCCGCCTTGCGCGGTTTGGGGCGTTTGAGCCGGTCCGCGGCCTTCTGCTGGGCGCGGTAAGGCTCGTAACCGCCGGACTCGGGATTCCTGTTGCGCTCGACCTCGCGGCTGACCGTGCCGGGGTCGCGGCCCAGCAGGCGGGCGATGGCGCGGATCGAATCGCCCAGACGCAGACGGTCCGCGATCTGGATGCGCTCCTCCTGGCTCAGGTATCGCGGATGGAGGGTCTTGGGTTTGTCCATGGTGGAACGATACCAGTCCACCAGGGGTTTCTCGTTCCTTCCCGTGGCGCGCGTCCTGCCGTTGCGCCACGCCTTGCCGGCGCGTTTCGAGACGCCGACCGCGTGCGCGGCCTGGGTGAAGTTCATGCCCTCCTCATCCAGCAGGCGCACGTACTCGGCGCGTCTCGCCTCGCACATCTCGTTCCTCGTCGGGTATTCGACGCCGTTGAACGCCCAACGGCGTGCGTCGCGGTCCCCGTCATGATGATGGCTTTTCATCACCTGATCCTCCTTGCGGTAGGTCAGGTGTTGCAACGATCACTAGAACCCGCCTTGCGTTGGTGGCCGGGGAGGGGGGCGGTGCGGGACGAGATTGTGACGCGACGGTACGGGATTATGACGGGGCGGCGTGGGACGATGACCGGCATGCGGCGTGGTGCCTGTTCATGCGTGGGATGTGTCGTCCGGATTTTGCGTTCCTAAGTGCGCGCCGAAACGACGACCGTGCGCACATAGGTACGCAAACAGGGCCATTTGCGTACCTATGTTCGCGCACTCGTCGTTTCGGCGCGCACTTAGGAACGCAATGGGAGGGGGCCTACATTGCACCGATTATTTGGACCATCGGCGGGGTGGAAGATGCGGGTCGAGTCCAATGGCCACGGATTCGGTTGCCAAGGCCTACGGAACCCGGCGATAATTGAAAAACGGGCTCAGTCTCAGCCTATGGTATACTCAACATTTGTGCTTTGCCTTGGGCTGGGCACATCGGGCTGTAGCGCAGTTTGGTAGCGCGCCTGCTTTGGGAGCAGGATGTCGCAGGTTCAAATCCTGTCAGCCCGACCACGAAAGCCCTACTCCCGCTTTGAACCGCACCCCGATTGTTGGACTGAAGAAATTCAGATTCGATGATCGGAGGTGCGGTTCTTTCGTATGCGTGAGGATCGAAGGAAACACTACGACGACGGGTTCCGGCGCGAGGCGCTGGCACTCATCAAGGCCGGAGCCGGCGGGAACACGCTCGCCAGACGGCTTGCCATGCCCAGGAGGACCGCGGAAAAATGGATCATGCTGTACAGGTCCAACGGCGAGGAGGCGGTCATGGGAGGCAACGGCAGCAGACGCTACGACTGGGAGACGAAGGTCGCCGCGGCGCGCGACCGCGTCGAGAACGGCATGACCAAGACGGAGGTCATGGCGAAGTACGCGATCGCGAGCATCGCGCCGTTGGAACGATGGTGCCGCGAGTACCGGGCGGGAGGCCCGGAGGCGCTCAGACCGAGGCCCAAGGGCAGGCCCAAAGGCTCGAAGTCCAGGCCGAAGCCCGAACCGACGCGCGAGCAGGAGCTCGCCGAACAGGTCGCCTACCTCAAGGCGAAGGTCGCGTACCTGGAAAAACTCCGGGCCCTGCGGGCGGACAAGTCACGCGGCGCGAGAAAAGCGCCGTCGTCCGACTGCTCGCAGGGCGGGGACACCGGCTCGACCAGCTCCTGAGGATAGCGGGACTGGCCAGATCCACGTACTTCTATCACCTGTCGCATCCGGAGCGTGTGACGCGGGCCGATCTCGAGCCATTGGTCGGCGAGATCTGGGGACGCACGCCGAACGGGTGCGGCCACCGGCAGGTGCGCATGTGCCTGGTCCACGAGTTCGGGCAACGAGTGTCGGCCAAGAGCGTGCTCAGGGTCATGCGGCGCATGGGACTGAGATGCGCCATCCGCTCCAGGAACCCATGGAAACGCTACGACTCGTACAGGGGCGAGACGGGCGATCACGTGCATAACCTGCTCAGACGCGACTTCGGCGCGGCCCGTCCGTTCTCCAAGCTCGGCACCGACGTCACCGAGTTCAAGGTCGCGGGCGGCAAGGCGTACCTCGCTCCCGTGTACGACATGGCCAGCAAGGAGATCGTCGCCTGGGACGTGAGCCGCAGTCCGGACCTCGGGCAGCAGAAGCGCCTGCTCGCCATGCTCGCGGAGCGCCTGCCCGCCGGCGCGGAGCCGATCCTGCACTCGGACATGGGATGGCAGTACCAGCACCAATGGTGGCGGGACGAGCTCGAACGCCTCGGCATCCGCCAGTCCATGAGCCGCAAGGGCAACTGCCTGGACAACGCGGCGACCGAGCAGGTGTTCGGCCACCTGAAGGACGAGTTCTACCGCGGCCGCGAGTTCGACTCGTACGAGCGGTTCAAGCACGAGCCGGACGCGTACATCGTGCACTGGAACACCAGACGGCGCCAGATACGACTCGAGGGACGCACCCCGGAGGAGTTCCGGAGCATGTCCCTCGCGGTCTAGGGCTGTATCCTAATTAACAACGTCCAACAAACGGGGCGCAGTTCATTGCCGGTACTGAGGATCCTTTTTCTTTCACATTCATTCTGCCTTATCCATTGGTAAGTAGTAGATTTTACCGTCTTTTGAAATCAGTTGCACATCCTCGGCGTACAGTTCACTGTTATCCTTCGGATATTCAATAGATTTCGCTGACGCTTGAGCCGTTATCATGTCCACTGTTTTTTCGTCAATCGCCCTGAAATTAAGTTCGTCGTTAAATAATCCGGGAAGAAAATGAATAACCCCATCGAAACCAGCTCTTTTACGCCTGATTTCATCGGTATCAATGCCTAATCGTTTTACGGATGTCTGATGCCACCCAGTCAATAAGGCTTGAGTATCTTCCACCTGCTTTGTGTATGTTGGCAATAGCGCTACGCACTGCTCTCTTGATACAGCCCCCATATGAAGCGTATACCTCAAGTCGGAAATCTTATACAGAACATCAAGTAATGCTTTCTGGTACGTATACCAGTTTTGCGCTTCTTTTAATTCCTTTTCATAGGCTGCATAATCCAGATCGCTTTTCTTTGAATAGCCAGCCAATGTTAAATTGGCCTGACCAAGCAACTGCGTGCATTCTTCTTCCAGACTATCGAGCTGTGCAATCTTTGACAGCCTCAATTCATCATTCTCAAGGATCTCTACTTGAAAATCAGCAATCTTCTTAACATGAGCAACGAGTGAAAAAACTCGGCTTCGAAACTCGTTGTCTTGGAAATCAGATATTTTAGATATACCATCGCTGATTTCACCCAATCCCGCATTTATCTGCGTCATGTAATACTGCCCGACAACCATTGACGCAACTCCCATAGCTGCCGCTGCAGTGCTTGCTGCTACAGCAGTTCCTTTTTGAGCTTGAACTGCCACAAGATCTGCATGACCTTGAATTCCATCAGCACCGCGATAAAATCCTCGAACCGCTCCTTCCATAGCCTGGGAATTGGTAAGCTTAGCACCAGCCGGAATTATGGCACGATATAATACTTCGTTTCCCGCTTTTGCAGCTTGGACTGCATTTTTCCCAGCTACACTAGCTTGCGCCAATCCGGGAACAAGATTATTCACCCGTGCCAGAACTTTACTATCAGTTATCTCTACCAGCCTACTCTCGCCCGGTATTTCTTCTGCAGGGAGCATTTCCATCTGAATAACAAGTTCATTGAGCTTTTGATCTGACTGAGATAATTCGCTGGTTTGCTTTGTAATTATCGTACCGCTATCCTTATCAAATTTATCCTCACCTTCGGGCGAACTCACTCGCTGCCCCCTATTATAAGTTAGCAAAGCAACAATGGCTACCACCGCCACAATGCATATTCCAACGACAACATACTCCATTTTCGAAGTTCCTCCTTTTACTGTTCTATAATAGAAACAGTAAGTTTTGCGAATAGATCAAGCTTTACCAGCTCTGACATCTATCTCGCAGCCACAACTCCCCGACATCCAACTCTGAAGTGGCCTGATCTTTGTTCCGCCCTTACAGTGAGGCGGCTTGTGCCGCTTGGTTCGCATAATACTCGGTTTCCACCGCTTCCGGTGTCCTGTAGCCCAGGGACTGGTGCAGTCGCTTCGAGTCCCCGCCACGAGACCCATCGGAACGTCGCCAGTTCCAAATCCTTCAGATCGGCGAAGGGCTTGCGCCGCCAGACGAGCTCGGCCTTGTACGCTCCGTTGACGGACTCGGCCATGGCGTTGTCGTAGGGGTCGCCGACCGTGCCGGTCGATGGCAGCATGCCGAACTCCCTGACCCTGGTGGTGTACACGAGGCCGATGTACTGGATTCCGTGATCGCTGTGGTGCACGAGCCCCTCGGTGCCGCCATGGTTGGCGACCCAGGATATGGCCTGCTCCAGCGCCTGCTGTTTATGTTCAATGTTTTTCCAACAGGTTCGGCAGCGTTTTCTCGCAGTGTAGGCAGCTGGTTTCCCACATGATCGGCAGGATGTCCCCTCATGGAAAGGGGCACCGGCCCGCCTCGCCTGTTATATTCCCGAGTTGCGAAACAACGGCTCATCCGCCGGTTGCAGCCGGCGGGACTCGGGAAGGAAAGGATATTGACGATACCGATGCCCAAACAGCAAGATATCAGGAGGCTCGACAGGCAGGGCGTACCCCATGCCGAGATAGCGCGCAGGCTCCACGTGGACCGTTCCACGGTCGCGAGGTACGCGCGCATGGAGGACTGCACCCCCAAGCCGCCGGTGGACCGCAGATACGGTTCGAAGATCTGTCTTTCGTCAAATAAATCTGCGTGTCGTCACCAGTTAATCTGAACACCATCGGCGTTCAAAATGGACACCGTCACCGGCGGTCCGGCTGGTTCCCCTCTTTTCGTTTATCTCATCAGGGAGTGGCTGTTGCGGTACGACTCGCCACGGAACCTGACGATCCTTCCGTGGTGCACGATGCGGTCGATGACCGCGGCGGCCATGTCGCCGTCGCCGAACACCTCGCCCCACCGTCCGAACTCCAGGTTCGTGGTGAACACCACGCTCCGCTTCTCGTAGGAATCCGCGACGACCTGGAACAGGAGCCTGGCCCCGTCGATGTCGATCGGCAGGTAGCCCAGCTCGTCGATGACCAGCAGCCTGGCGCGGCCTATCGCGCGCAGTTCCGCGTCGAGCCGGTTCTCGTCCCTCGCCCGCCGCAAACGCATCACCAGCGACGACGCGGTGAAGAACCTCACCGGCATGCCCCTCTCGCACGCCAGCATGCCCGTGGCGATCGCCATGTGCGTCTTGCCGCATCCAACGTCGCCGTAGAGCACGAGGTCCTCGGCCCGGTCCACGAAACCGAGGTCCATGAGCTGCTCGCGCCCCCAGTCGGCGGGGAACGACGTCATGCCCCAGTCGTATCCGTCGAAGCCCTTGACGCACGGGAATCCCGCGTTCCTGATCAGCCTGGCGCGCCTGGATTCCGTCCGGCTGGCGTTCTCGGCCCTGAACAGGTCGGCCAGCACGCCGAGCTGGCCGGGCGTGGCGTCCGCGACCACGGAACGCAATACGCTCCTGGTCAACGGCAGCCCGCATGCGAGTTCCATGACCTCGTCCGGGGTGGACTTGCTCACGGTCCGCCCGCCCCTGCGTCCGCCCGCCGCGGCGTCCGTCGACTCACTCATCGCCGTCCTCCCTCATGAACCTGCTGTACGTGTCGAGCCTGGCCCTCGATTCGGGACCGTCGCCCTGCGCGATCCGCCTGGCCGTCTGGTCGATCGCGGCCCTGTCGGGCCTTCTGCCCGCGGCGACGATCTCGACGACGGCCATGGCGGCCGCACGGAAGCCACTCGCCACGGCCGCGCGGCGGATGCCGTCGACCAGCAGGCCACGTTCGCGCGGTGTATTTAGTCAAGTCGGTGTTTTGGGTTTGGTCATGTAGTTTTTTCGGGTTTGGTCATGGGGCGTGCCGGCCGGGTTGGTTGGTTATTGGGGTTGGTTTTTGCCGAACATGAGCGCCTCGCCGATGCGGTGGCTGGGGCCGGTGAATTCGATGAGCTGTCCGTGGTGGACGATGCGGTCGATGATCGCGGCGGCGAGTTTGTCGTCGGCGAAGACCGTGCCCCATTTGCTGAACTCGATGTTCGTGGTGAAGATGATGCTGCGTCTCTCGTACGAGCTGGCGATGACTTGGTAGAGCAGGCGGGCGCCGTCGATGTCGAAGGGCACGTAGCCGAATTCGTCGAGGATGAGCAGGTCGGCTTTGGAGATGTCCTTGAGCAGGTTGTCGAGGTTGCCGTCGCGTTTGGCCTTGCCCAGTTGGAGCACGAGGCCGGCGGTGGGAAGAAACCTGACGTCCATGCCCTTGCCGACGGCGAGCATGCCCAGCGCGGTGGCCAGGTGGGTCTTGCCGCGTCCGGTCTTTCCATAGAAGACCAGGTCCTGGGCATGCCGGGCGAAGTCGAGGGAGAGCATCTCGTCCCTGGTGTAGCCGTCGGGCAGCCTCACGTCGGAGAAGTCGTAGCCGTCGAGGCCCTTGGGCACGGGGAACTTGGCGCGTCTCATGAGCCTGGCGCGTTTCGCGGTCTCGCGGTTGTCGAGCTCGTTCTGGAAGAGCCGGTCGGCGGCCTCGGCCTGCCTGGGCGTGGCCCATGACAGGAAGTCGTCCATCGTGGCTTGGGAGATGAACAGGCGGCGCGCCTTGGCGCGCAGTCGCCCGGGGTCGGTGCGTTGCGTGCTCATGCGGCCTCCCCGTCCGTGGCGAACGCCCGGTCGTATTCGCCTGGGTCGACGGGTTCGTCGTGGTCGACGCCCTTGGTGCCGGAGGCGAGCCTGGCGGCGGCGAGTTCGACGCTGGCCCGGTCGGGTGTGCCGGTCGTCTCGAGGGTCTGCGGCATCGCGGGCGCGGCGTTGGCCCAGCCGCTTTCGCGATCGGCGTGCTTGAGGGTGTGCAGGCTTTCCCTGAGGGTGGCCCTGTCCTGACGGTCGAGCCATTCGCGCAACGGGTCGGGCAAGGCCTCGCGGACCTGGCTGTTGGGCCATGCGTTGGGCTTGTTGCAAAGCGCCTCGAGCCGGCGCGGGGGATTGTCGCTGCTGGTGGGGGCCTGACCGTACGCGCGCTCATGCACGGCGATGCGCCTGCCCTTCGCGTCGAGGACCTCGACCTCGAGGGCGCGGAAGCCGACGATGACCTCACATCCCGCGTTGGCCGGATCGGTGGAATACCGGTGTTTCCCCTCGACGGTGACTCTGCCGTACTTGTCGGCCCTCATGCGTTCTCACCTGACCACGTCGAACGGTTTCGCAGGCAAGGGAGGCAAGGCCTTGCGATCCGCGTCGAACAGGTCGGCCTCCCTCTCGCCCTTGAGGTAATGGTCCTTGTCCGCCAGTTCGAGGCACCTGCCGGGCAGCCTGGAGTTGAACCCCTCGATGCTCCAGACCGAGGGGCGCGGCACGAACAGCTTGCGCCGCACGGCGCCGACCCCGGCCTCGACGGCGCCCTTCTCGTGGCCCGAATACGGGTTGCAGAACGCGAACGAGAACCCATAGTGCGCCTGGAACGCCTGGAACAGGCGGGTCAGACGCACCTGCTCGAACCGTTGCCTGCGGCCCACGCCCGCGGCGTTGTCGAACACGATGCGCCCGGGCACGCCGCCGAGCCATCCGAACAGGTCCTTGAGCGCCTGGCACGTGCATTCCGCGTTCTCGCCGGGCATCAACTGGCTCGGCGACACGTTCGAATACGGGAAATCAAGCACGAAATGATGCATACGTTCCAACCTGCCGCGCCAATACACGTCGACCTCGCCGAAATCGGCCTGGGCCTCGCCGGGATGCCACACTAGGTCGAGGTACCCCGACTCGCGTTCCGCGGCGAACTCGCGCCGGAGGCGGGCCACCGTCCTGGTCACGGTCGACAGCGACACCTCCGCGCCCTTCTCGTCGCGCAGCCGCTCCCACACGCGCGTCGCGGTATGCCGCTGCTTATGCCATGTCTCGCGGTCCTCGGCGAGCCACTGCTCGATCGCCGGCACGTACTCGTCGATCGCCGACGCGCGCCGCTTCCTCACGGGAGGCTTGGGCGACAGGTCGCCGGCCTCCAGATATTTGCGCACGGTCGGCTCGCCCGCCCCGACCTTCCTGGCTATCGACGCGATGGACTCGCCGTTCCTTCTCAACTGGCGAATAGACTGAATCCTGGGCATGCTGATCATTTGCCTTTCCGGCCTCCTTGAACGATAACGAAGCACCTTCAAGATAAGGCCCGCGGGTGGTCTGCATGCTCCATGCCCAGACCCGAAAAAAATAAGTGACTAAAACCTCAAAATCCTATTGAACATAAACAGACGGGGTGCGATGGATCGATGAGTGTGCGTTCCGCTGGTGCCCGCAGGCCGAGCGCATCCTCGACGGCTTTCACATCGTTTCCCGGGCCGCCGACGCGCTCGACAAGGTCAGTACCGCCGCATGGCGCGAGGCCAGGAGGTCTGGCACGGTCCGCAAAGGCGTCGGGGACCCGATCAAGGGCGCCCGGTGGGCGCTGCTGAAGAACGAGTCGGACCTGACCGCCGCCCAACGCGCGCAGCTCGAGTGCGTCGCGAACACCAACGAGACCCTCTGGGCCGCGTACAAGCTCAAGGAACGCCTCAGGATGATCCTCAGGCAGGGGGCGCGGATGCGGCCGCGCCCCCTGCTGCGCCAGTGGGCCGCGGACGCATCCCTGTGCGACATCGCGGAATTCTCAAAACTCGGAGAGAAGATCGCCCGGCGCCGCTTCGACATCCTGCGCATCCGAACCGGACTGCCCAATGCGAGGCTCGAGGCCGTCAATAACAAGATCAAGACCACCATCAAAATCGGCTATGGCTACAGGAACCTCGACAACCTCATCGCCCTCGTCATGCTCAAATGCGGCCGCTTGGACCTCCAACTACCCGGACACCAATAACCAGTAAGCCAGACCAGTGATTCACGTCCGCACAAACACCCGAAGAGCCTTTAAATGAAAGGGTTGCCAGGTAGCTTGTGCGCTATCCGGCAACCCTTCATCTCATATGATGGATTCCACCGTCTGATCTATGTATTTCTTCCAAGCGGGAGCTTCCATGAGATCTCTCTGCGCTTCGCACACTTCAATCAGCTCTTTGATTTTTTCGTGTTTGGCGCTTTCGTTGCTCTGGAACAGTGCGATAAAGCATTTCTGGAATTGCGCAAGCGTCAAAGGCAGTATGTCTAGTCGTTGCTTGACATCGCCTTTTGCGTACCATACGCCGTGGCGGAAGGTCTCGGCTGTGTTGGTGTCGATCTTGACTGCGATGAACAGTCCATACACTGGAATGTCGTTTTTCCCATACTTCAGCACCGCTTCGGATACGTGCCGTCTTACAGGCTCGCCTTCCATGGATTCCTGGCGGGAGCTTGTGGACATAGTAACTTCAGTCAGAATGGTGAATTTATCGTATTCGCAGTACAGGTCTCCTTGTCTGCCGCCTGCTGCCGATACAGGAAGGAAGTCCGAGTCCAATCGGAAACCTCGCATATCGCTGGGATGGTTGACGAGGTTTCCGAAGGCGAGCGCGGCACGCCATAATACCCATTCGAGATATGCCGGAGTTTCATCTTTCGGTACTTCGATGCCGTTGTCCTCATCAGCGTCGTCGATCTTCTTGCCGCCGCCTTTGATCAACAGTGTCATGTAGTCGGAGATCTCCTGCCACTGTTCTGGCTGTTTGGCGGCATAGTTGATTTCGTCGGTTTTCTGCCAGAGTTCTTCGAGATGGAGGCGCGCTGCATTGATCTCAGGTACCGTCGATACCGGGCGATTCCCAAGATCGTAATACACATGGTTCTTCTTCAGCTGTGCTTCCATATCAAGAAGCAAAGCCTTGGCGGTCTCAAGATCATCCATAGGCAAGGACGCGCCATGGCAGAGCTCCTTGTATACGTCCATAATTGGGCGACGGCTCAATGTTGTTGAGGCCAGCTTTTCCGCTAGGAAGTGCTTGGCTGGAACGATGACAAGGCCTCGACCTTTCCTTTGGACGATTCCACTGATGCGAAGGTAGCGCATGTTCATATCGCTGTAATCAGTGAAGTTATCGCTCTTCTTGTTGTAATCCTGACCGCGCTTCTTGATTTCGTCGGCGTCGAACCTACGCTTGGCTGTTGCTTTCTTGCGACGCTCTCGCAGATCGATGATATGGTTTACGACATCGTTAATGTCATAGCTGGGATCGGTGGTATGACCCCATAGCGAGAATTCGATTCGGCTGATTTCACTGGTGCCTGTACGCTTTTCAAGTTCCAGCATCACCGCCAATATCCACCTTAGCGGGGAGAAGAAGCCGAGATCTCCTGGAACTTTGGTCTGCTCAAGACTCAGCGAACGTAAGAAGCATTCCTGCTGTGCAGGATAGGTGTCGGCTTTGAGGAAGGTCTCGCCGAATGGTGTCACCAGATCTTGGGGGCCGAGATCTTCCTGTTTGCCGTCCTTCTTTTTAACTTGCGGGTAAATGAACCCAAAACGGGCAAACATTAACCGCCATTTTCTTGCATAGCTGCTGGTGTCTTCTGCTTCGCCGGTCGAATTAACCAAGCCGGCATGATTAAGCAGTGTTTGGAATCGTTCTTCGTTGCTTCCTCGCAGGTTCCCATTGAACGGGGACTCGGCGAACAGTTTCAGGCCCTCCCAGATGCGCATCGGATTGCGTAATCCAGTGTTGCCCAGTTGCCAGATCGTTATCGGTTTGCCCATGACTTCAGTTTACAGTCAACTCAGCATCATGGGCATTAGCCTTATGATTACCAGCCAAGGAAGAAGTACTCTTCGACCTTGTTTCTGTTTGCCGCACCTTTATGCTGGGTGCCAATGGAGTATCGGTAGTCAACGGGAACGACTTCGACATTCTTCTTATGCCGACCAAGGATCCTCAGCATCTCTTCTTTTGTCGGCTGACTGTTGGAAGAATAGGAGATGATAAGAATACTATCCTTGAATCGCTCGATCAATTTGTCGAATGCGTCCGCAGCTCCCGTCCGGGAAGAGAACGGGGTCGGGTAGGACTTGAATTTCTTGGTCTTGGTATGCTCCTGCATCGTGACGCCTTGCCAGTCGCAGGCAAGTCCCTCGACGAAATGGTAACGCCGTACATATTCGTTATCCGACAATGGCGAGTAGTACGGAGGATCCATGTATACGAGGTCGGGATGGTTTGCCTCAAGTAGCAAAGCATCGCCGCGGATGGACTTATTCTGGTGATGATTATCGAAGACAGCGTTGTTCACCGCTTCAACGGCTTCGAGGAACTGCTCGGCAAGTGTCTTCTTCAAATCCTTGCGTCCATCGTCGTACCGGTGTCCGGTGTAAGTGAAGATACCACGCGGGCGTTTTTTCGTGCAGGCGCGAATCAATGCGGTCATAGCGATGGCCTGCTGATAGGGATCTTCGATGTCTTTGATACGCGTGCGAAGAACGTCGATCAGATGATTTTCTTCGTCCGTGTAATACAGTCCCCTGAAGGTATTCGACACGAAATCGTCGGTCGGGCAATCCTTCAGCAATGCCTTTGCCTCTTGCAAAGGCAGAGTCGCGTTCTGGTTTTCCACCATCGCCTTGGTGAAGGTGGCGCTCATGGCCATGTAGTCGTTGCTTATGACTTGTTTACCTTGCGCTTTGAACATGTAGCTGACGATGCCCGATCCGGAGAACAGGTCCACGACCGAGTTGAAGTTGAATCTGGATGCCACATTCCACAGTTCAGTGAGCAGTTTTTGCTTGGAACCCATGAAACGGGTTGGCGGATATAGCTCAACCTGCTTGGATAGGTTTTTCTTTTCCGGCAGAGCCGCCGCCAGGGTCTTGGGCTCTGGTTCTGCAATGACCAGCGTGTCTTCTCCCGTGCGGCTGCTTGCCCTGCAGGCTACGGAACGTTTTGTAGGAATGACCTGAATCTCGTATTGCCCATACAGATCATGGACCAGCGGATGATTCGAGTTGGTCAACAGAAGATGGCATCCCAGCGAATGCAGACGGGAGAATTCAACTGCAAGCCGTGAATGGTCTGAGATCTCGAACTGTTCCTTCGTATAGCGCTTGAAATCCGAGTATTCGGAAACCGGAATGTACGGCGGGTCAAGAAACACGAAGTCACCTGGTTCGGCGTATTCGGCAAGCACGGCGGCATAGTCACCGCAGACAATTGTGGCATTCTGGAGCGCTTTGGAAGCTTCACGCAGGGCCTGAGCGTCGCAGATCTTCGGATTCTTGTATTTTCCGAATGGGGTATTGAACTGCCCCTTGCGATTGACTCGATATAGGCCGTTGAAACAGGTCTTGTTCAGGTAGATCGTTCGCGCCGCAGCTTCTACCGGTGACAGCTTGGTCCAATCCAGAGAACGAACCTTGAGAAACTGCTCTCGCTCGTTCTTGTATCCAACGAGAATGGCGATCACTTCTTCGACATGTTCCCTTACTTGTATACATAGGTTCACAAGTTCGGGATTACTGTCCGCGATCACGGCGTTCTCAGGACGAAGCGCGAAGAACAGCGCACCGCCACCGAAGAATGGTTCGATGTATTTGCCATAGTGCGCCGGAACTTTCGGAAGAAGCACGTCAAGCATCTGGGATTTACCGCCAGCCCACTTCAGGATAGGCTTTACTCGGCCATTGGACACCCTAGCTGACGCTTGGGTGCTATTTGTTTTCGCACGTGGACGGCCAGCCTTCTTAGGAGAAAGCATGCGCTCCAGCACGTCGGAGAGGAACGGATCGCCGTTATCGGAACGCAACGTGCCGCGCCGAACCAGAGTAGCGACTGTGGCATTCTTCACGCCTAGTATTTTTGCGGCCTCTGCCTTAGTGATGGTTTTATCCTCAATCGGCATGTTTTGAGCCGCGTAATTCCCAAGCGGGGTGCGCCACCAAGAAGGGTCCTTCTCACTTTTTTTGATCAAGAGAGTGTAGACCTGCTGCCATTCCGGTTCTTTGCGCAGTTCAGGAAGGGAGGTGTTGTTTGATTTGATCTGAAGAATGAGGTCTCCCGCGTCCACGCCAAACATCGGCAAGTTGTCAAAGAGCCCTTTGGATTCTTGAAGGAACTGAAGCGTGGCTTCCTCAACCAGTGTGTTCATCATCGTTCCTCACCATCCTATGGATCTCTATTGTTTAATGTCTAAAACAAGTTTGACATTTTCATTGGACAGATCCTTTTATTGCTTGATGTCTAAGGCGTGTCCTACGCTCGCTTAAACGAGCGTAGGACACGGTTTGTCCATACAATTCGATTGACCATAGAAACGAAAGGTTGGTTAGCCTTATCATGAGTCGGTCAGGTACAGCCTTTGGACGTTACTCTATGTCGGGAGGACGCTTTGAAGAAGCGGAAGGTCTCCCTCTCTCCGCTATCGGTGAACTCAAGAACTACAAAGATCTAATCGATGACGTGGCTGCTAGGCTTTACAAGCGCGAACATCCCCGTAAAAAGAATCTTCCCAGTGGGTTTTCTCGCGATATCGACATCCGCCTTACAGGAATAAAGCATGGCTGTGTAGTGGTGGAAATGACAAGATATCAGCATGAAACCTCTAATCAGATACCGCTTTGGGATGAAGATGCGCCTGACTTTGCTGAAACAGCCAGAAAAATGATTAATTCAACTATTAGGAGCATAAAACAAGCTAAGGATCCAGCTTCAATAGGAGACTTTCCACCGGAGTCGCTTTCCCGCTTATACCGTTTAGGTAAATCACTAAACGAAGATGAAAAAATCACCCTAGCAGAGGCAGATAATTCAGGACGTATAGACGTTGACAGCGATTGGAAAGATATTATTTCTCGTTCTACCGAGAGTCAATTTGTCGAAAGAGTTATTGACGGCAAGCTTGTCGGAATGGATGCCAGCGAGGAATGGTTTACTTATACTTTCTTGATCTATACCTCCCAGAAGATAATTAGAGGCAAAGCTGACATTAGTCGATGGGATGATTATAAAAAATTCTTTAACAATAGAAGCCGAGCACGTATGTGTTCCTTATCCGTCGTTTGCAAAATAAACGATGATGGCGATATTGAATCCATAGAACAGACTTACGGTATAGAAGAGACTCTACCTGAGAAGTTTACAAGCAGGCTGGAAGCTCTTGCACAGCTTAGCACTGGATGGTATGGCACTCAAGATGGCGTTCCTCAAGGTGAACCCATTAAAGACAGCATCTTTAAGAATGTTCAGTCATTCTTATGCGAAGCACTCTCTTATACAAGCTCAATACCGCAAATAATTGATCTTGTCATTTTCCCGCAAATCAACGGTGGAATTCAAATCGAATGGAAAGAGCTAGATTACGAAGTTGATTTCGAGCCTGACGATACAATCAATGCGTTTGCCTTTAGCAAAAACGAAGAAGATTGCGAGAAGATGTTTGCAGCAGACTGCTCTCCAAATGAGATCCTAAATTGGATGATTGGGGGCGAGCTAAATGACTGAAAACTCACAAAACTGGCCTGATTTAAAGACCGGAGAGGAAGATATAACTAATTCCTCAGATACTTGCTTCAGAAATGTACACCCTGAATTTATTTCTGATGGCATTGTTTGTTCTTCAGCTTTCAATCCGTCAAAAGACGATGAAGGCGAGTTGTCTACAGCACGTTCTTCAAAAGTAAGTCCTCAACAGCATTACGAAGAATTTACTCAGTTTGGACATCAGTCTGCCGGAGTCTATTCAGTTACTACCGATGATATTCGCAAGGAAGAGTTACGTTGGGTTGACAATGACTCTCTTCAAGAAGAATCATTGCGTGTTACTGGTCATGCATATATTGACTTCCGTCTTTGTTCGTCAAAAGGAGCAAAGAAGAAAGCACGTTCATTGGCACGTAAGGCTGTACAAGCCTACTTGCCGCATGCTGAAGAATAATATTTCTTATGGAGGAAATGGACGGCAACAAGCCAGTCAGTATCAGCTAGAACCATGATCTGATCATCGTCAGTAAGGAAAACTGTACGGGCATTCGACACGCCGAGGGACTTAGCCCATGCCATAGCCTGACTTGAATACAATCCGTTAACAATGACCGTCACGGTGAGCCAATCCCAGTCGCCTCAACAAAGACAACCAAAAACCGCAAACCGCCATTTTCCAACGATATTGGACTCAACAAAGACCATTGGTTCCAACCAAGAAACACCCCGCTAAAACAGGATGTCACAGGTTCAAATCCTGTCAGCCCGACCGGAGCTCTTGGAAACATTAGGTTTTCAAGGGCTTATTTTTCCCGTCGAAAACAATCTGCATACAAATGCATACAAACGCCGCGGGATCTCCATGCCCGATTCACACGAGTTCGCGCTCGAGGAGGGCTCCGATCGCGTAGGCCACGTCGTCCAATCGTTCCGGCCAGAGCGCCGTGTAGGTGTTCAATGTGATGCTGGGAGAGGAGTGGGCGAGCTGCATCTGCAGGGTCTTCGCGTCCGCGCCCTGGGCGATCGCGAAGCTCGCGTATGTGTGGCGCAGACTGTGTATGGTCACGCCCGCGTCCTCCATGCCGGCCGCTTTGACGGCCTTGTTCCATATCCTTGTCCGCCACGTGTTCGTCCAGACGTTCCCGCCACGGGTGGCGCGGAACAGCCAATCGTCATCACCCATGCCATCCATCTGCGCCTTGATCTGCGGCATGAGGAACCGTGGTATCGCGATGTTGCGGGCCTTTCCATTCTTCGGGGTGCCGAGCATGCTGCCGCCGTGCCCGTCGTCAGTCCATGTGCGGCCTATCCTGGCGCGCCGCTTGGCCGCGTCCACGTCACCGACCTTAAGGGCAAGCGATTCGCCTATGCGGCATCCCGTATAGGCCTGCCATCTGACCAGCAGACCGTCCACCGGCTTCCCGATCTTCTCCGCCTCGTCCGCGAGCAACTCGACCTCGCGGACCGAGAGGAACACCATGTCGTCGTCGAAGGCGATCTTCGGCACGGTGACCCTGTCCACAGGATTCTCACCGATCCACCCGTTCGAGACGGCGTAGTCAAAGATGCCTTTGAGGACGAATTCCATGCTGGTCCCTTCAATGGCGCCGGTGGTGATTGCGGTGCCGGCTGCTGTTGACCATCCTATCGTCGCCAGTGGGTCGCCGCCCGAATAATTCCGAATGGAAACGCGGTCCCGGGCTGCGCTAATCGCCGTTTGAGGCGTGAAAGCGGGATTAGTGTGGGCGAAATTGGTGGTATCTACATTTCGAGGGGCTGATCTGATGGATCAGGAACATCTATCTGCATTTCAGGGGGTTGCCCAAACGCGATATCCGAAGTATTAAGCGCTTTTTGCTACTGGGATTGCACGGTTTTGGGAGCGTTCATACTTGGCTGGCACCCCCTCGAAACGTAGATAGATGTCCGGCGAGACCGAAATCAACCCCTCGAAACGTAGATACGGTTCAATGACGATGTGATTCCGGGCTTTTCGCCCATGACCGGGGGGAGAGAAGATGGCGAATCGCGCCGGAAAGGGGGCGTGCCCGAACCGTGATGCCCCGTCATGACTGCAACATGGTGATGCCGCCGTCCCTGACGAGTAGTGATTGACGGTCAGTGAGCGCGCGTAGGTCGAGCTCCGTGGAATACCGTTCGACGATGAGCCGTGCCGCCTGACCCATCGTGGGATTGCCCAGATGCGGCACCACGTGGAAATCCGTCAGACCAAGTCCTTTGTAGTTGCGCAGACCCGGGGCGCGATCCGTGCGGTCCATGATGGAGCAGTAGCCGATGTCCGGCGACATGATGACCGAACCGGCTGATTCGCCGATATACGGGATCCCGTCGGCTATCCGTTCGGCGAGCAGCGCATCCGCGCCGCTCTGCCGCAGTTCCTGCAGCAGAAAGAACGAATTGCCGCCGCCGACATATATGCAGTCGGCGTACGAGAGGGTGCTCCGCACGTCGGGGGCAGCGGCCGTTGAAACATCCAGTTCGGTGACGCGGAATCCCAGTTGACGCAGTTGGCGGCGGGTCAGCATCGTATGCGCGAACCCCCATGGCTCCACGGCCGCGGCGGTCGTGATGTACGCCAGTCGACCGCCGTGCAGCCCGGGCAGTGCATGCGGGATCATCCCTGCGGCTCCGCGCAGCGTCGATGTGAGCATCATGGTCGCCATCCTGGCCTCCTTTCGTATCGCCCAGTATAGGACCGCGTTCATGAGAGCGCTGACAGATGAAAGGTCGAATGCGCGCGGTGGCGTTTGGCGCTCGCCTGGCCCGGTTGCCGGAAATGACGACATGGGCGCGAACGATTCCGCCGATGCGGACGGAAAATGCCATAACTCGAACGAAGACGATACGATTGGACGCATGAGCGAAACGAACAATGACAACCTGTGGCCGGCCCCGACCGCTGACGGCCCGCTGAACGCGACCGTGACCATCCCCGGCAGCAAATCCCTGTCGAATCGGTACCTGATCCTCGCCGTGCTTGGCGCGAAGCCCGTCACGCTTGTCGGGCTGTTGCGCTCGCGCGACACCGAACTGATGATGGGAGCGCTGTCGGCGCTTGGTGTGCGCTGCGACATCGACCCGGAAAACGACACCACGGTCACGGTGACGCCGCCGGAATCCGGCCGATTCAGCGGCAATGTGGGCGTGTACTGCGGGCTCGCCGGCACGGTGATGCGTTTCGTGCCGGGGCTGGCGCTGTTCGCGGACGCCCCGGTGCGGTTCGATGGAGACGATCAGGCATACGCGAGGCCGATGCAGCCGGTTCTCGACGGGCTCGAACAGCTTGGCGCCCGCGTCGAATACCACGGCGAGCACGGCCGGCTGCCGTTCACCATCACGCCACCGCGTCATGATGGTGAACAGGCCGATGACGGTTCCGCTGCCGCCAAGGTGAGCATCGACTCGTCCGGCTCTTCACAGTTCATCTCCGGTCTGCTGCTGATCGGGTCGCGCCTGCCCGGTGGGCTGGAGTTGCGGCATACGGGGGAGAAGACGCCGAGCCTGCCGCATATCCGCATGACCGTCGCTGATGTGAACGGCGCGAGCGGCAATGCGGCCGCTGATGAGGAGTCTCGCGTCTGGCGAGTCGGCCATGCCGCGTTGCAGCTGCCGGAACGCGTGGTCGTCGAACCTGACCTGTCGAATGCGGCACCGTTCCTCGGTGCGGCTTTGATCGCCGGAGGCACGGTGCGCGTGCCGCACTGGCCTGTTGAGACCACCCAGCCCGGTGGACTGCTGCCGGGATATCTGGAACGCATGGGCGCGCGCGTCTCGTTCCCCGAAGAGGACGGCGTGCGGTATTGCGAGGTGAGTGGCGACGGCCATGTGCATGGTCTTGGTGATTTCGACCTGACCGCGGCAGGGGAGATCGCGCCGTCGCTCGCGGCGATACTGGCGTTTGCCGATGCTCCGACCCGTATGCTCGGCATCGGTCATCTGCGTGGTCATGAGACGAACCGTCTGGAGGCGCTGGTCACGGAGATCACGCGCATCGGGGGAGAGGCCCGCGAACTGGAGGATGGCATCGAGATCACTCCTGTGCCGGTTGAGCGTCTGCACGGTGAGGTGATGGAATCCTACGCTGATCACCGCATGGCGACGTTCGCCGCGATGATCGGGCTGGCCGTGCCGGGCGTCCGAATCGTCAACGTGGAGACCACGCGCAAGACACTGCCCGATTTCGTGGGCATGTGGACCGGCATGTTGGATCGGTGACCGCGACGAATATCACGGATATACGATGAGGGGCTGATTCCCAGCGGAATCAGCCCCTCATTTATGTTCGTCCGTTTGCGTTAGACGGACTGCGGCCTGCTAACGGCAGTTCGTCACTTGGTGAACGTGTTGCCGTAAGTGTCCGCGCCGTTCTCGGCGATTTCGGCGGACTTGCGGGCGATGGCCAGCTCCTCGTTCGTCGGGATGACGGCGATGATCACGGAGGAGTCCGGGGTGGAGATGATGCGCGGCTCCTTGGAGCGCTTCGCGTTCTTCTCCTCGTCCAGCTTGACGCCGAACGGGGCGAGCTTGTCGCACACCATCTTGCGCACGATGTCGTCGTTCTCGCCGACGCCGGCGGTGAAGGTGATTACGTCGCAGCCGCCCATCTGGTAGGTGTAGTTGCCGATGTAGCTGACGATGCGGTGCACGTACACGTCGAGGGCCAGCTTGGCGTCCTCGTTGCCCTCGGCCACCAGACGGTGAACCTCGCGCAGGTCGCCGAAGCCGGTCATGCCCATCATGCCGGAGCGCTTGTTGAACAGGGTGTCGAGCTCGTCCACGTTCATGTGGGCGTTGCGGATGAGGTGGAAGACCACGGCCGGGTCGATGTCGCCGGTGCGGCCGCCCATCATCAGGCCTTCAAGCGGGGTCAGACCCATGGAGGTTTCGACCGGCTTGCCGGAAACCTCGGCGGAGGCGGAGGCTCCGTTGCCGATGTGCAGCACGATCTGCTTGAGGCCTTCGGCCGGCTTGCCGATGACGCCGGGGACCACGGAGGAGATGAACTCGTGCGAGGTGCCGTGGGCGCCGTAACGGCGGATGTGGTACTGGTCGGCGATCTCCTTGTTCAGCGCATAAGTGCTGGCCGCCTTCGGCAGCTGGAAGAAGAAGGAGGAATCGAACACGAAGATCTGCGGAACGTCGGGCAGCAGCGCGCGCATGACTTCGGCGCCCTTGGCCTCCGGACCGTTGTGCAGCGGGGCGAGCACGGCCAGGTCCTTGACGGCGTTGATGGTCTTGTCGGTCACGAGGGCCGGCTTCGGGAAGAGGGATCCGCCCTGAACCACACGGTGGCCGACGGCGACGATGCCTGCTTCGGACAGGTCCGGGCCGTACTCCTTGAAGAAGCCGAGCACGCGCCTGAGGCCCTGCTCGTGGTCGTGGATCGGCTCTTCGAGCTCGTGCTTCTCGCCGTTGTACTCGTGCTTGTAGTGACCGTCGACCGGTTCGCCGATCTTCTCGACGAGACCGGAGGCCAGACCTTCGCCGGACTCAAGATCGACCAGCTGATACTTGATAGAGCTGGAACCGGAATTGATGACAAGGACGGTTTTCGCCATTGTGGGCATCCTCCATGATTGATACGTACCGCGAAACACGGCTTTCCATCTGATAGATTACTCGCTGCTTGCTACAAATCAGCGCCGCAGGTTTCGCCGAGAGCCACCAAAGAGAAAAGCCCCGCTGACGGGCTGAGCCATGAAGTAAACAGCGGGGCTGGTTATAGGTGAAGAGCGAACGACAGATTGCACGTGCCCCTGCTGGCGGGGGCTGTCGCGAATCGACTGGGGTGGTCGTAAAGAGCGGCTGTATCGCGTGGAGGCCGCTAAAACACCCGCGTCACTGGGCCTCGATGGCGGTCAGTGCGATGGTGTTGATGATGTCCTGCACCGTCGCACCGCGTGAGAGGTCGTTGACGGGCTTGTTGAGGCCCTGCAGCACGGGGCCGATGGCGAGCGCCCCGGAGGAACGCTGCACGGCCTTGTAGCCGATGTTGCCGGAGCACAGGTCGGGGAACACGAACACGTTGACGTGTCCGGCCACGTCGTTGCCCTTGGCCTTGGTGGCTGCCACGTCGGGCGACCATGCGGCGTCGAACTGGATGGAGCCGACGACGGGCAGGTCCGGAGCCTTCTCCTTGACGATTCGCGTGGCCTCTTCGACGATGTCCACGTCCGGCCCCTTGCCGGAGCCGAGGGTGGAGTAGGAGAGCATGCCGACCTTGGGCTCGATGCCGAACGCCTTGGCGGTCACGGCGGACTGCAGCGCGATCTCCGCGAGCTGTTCGGCGTCCGGGTTGAGGTTGATGGCGCAGTCGGAGAACACGGTCACGTGGTCCTTGAAGCACATCAGGAAGGCGCCGGAGACGAGCCTCTGCCCGGGCTTGGTCTTGATGACCTGCAGCGCCGGACGCACGGTGTTTGCGGTGGAGTTGACCGCGCCGGACACCAGACCGTCGGCGTAACCGAGCACGACGAGCATCGTGCCGAAATAGCTCGCGTCGGTCAGCTGCTTGCGGGCCTGCTCTTCGGTCATGCCCTTCTTGGCGCGCAGCTCGCACAGCTTGGCGACCATGGGCTTGAGGATGTTCTCGTCGTCCATGGCCTGGAAGCGCGCTTTGCCCAGATGGGTCAGACCGAGTTCCGCGCCCCGGGCGAGGATCGCGCCCTTGTCGCCCACGATGATGAGGTTCGCGATCTCGCGCTCCAGCAGGTAGTCGGCCGCCTTGATGATGCGGTCCTCTTCGCCTTCGGGCAGCACGATCGTTTTCTTGTTCGCCTTGGCGCGGCCGAGCAGGCTGTACTGGAAGGCGTACGAGGTGATCGGGAAGTCGATCTCGACGTTGATGGCCCGCAGGACCTCTTCGGTCGGCACGTTCGCCTGGAAGGCGGCGAGCGCCGCATCGGCCTGCGACGCCTCGGTGAACGGGATCTGGGGGATCGTCCACACCGGCAGCCCGAAGTCCGCGAGCGTGTCCTTGACCGAGACGGAGTGGCGCGGCTCGCAGCCCGTCACGAAGATGCCCAGCACCTTGTTGCCGGCGGCCTCCATGCCTTCGATGGAGAGACGGACGGTGTCCTTGAGCTCGTCAGGCCAACGGTCGATGGTGCATACGGCGAGGAAGACGCCGGCCTGCAGGTCGGCGGCGATGTTCGCGTTGAACTCGTAGGCGGTTGGGTCGTTGACGTGCGACTTGTCGGTGCCGACGATGAGCGCCGCGTCCGCGCGGGACACGTTCATCGCGTCGTTGAACGCCGCGACGATGTCGCCGCGGGAGCCTTCCTTGTCCTTGCGCACCTGGTGAATGTCCAGTCCGGTGGACAGCGCGACGCCGAGGCCGGCGTTGGAGGCGTTCAGCAGGATGGGGGTGAAGTGGTCGTGATTGGAGACCGCGGGGCGGAACACGGTGGTCTTGAATTTGGTGGTCAGCGCCTTGAGCACGCCGTATGCCACGACGTTGCGTCCGTTTGCGCCTTCAGGACTTGCGATGTAGATGTTCGTTGTTGTCACGTTTGTCTCCTCGTCGGGGATGGTACTGCTCGTGTGACCGCCTTGTTTCACACTTACTGACATTGTAGTACCCGATCGTTCGTTGCCGGGCGTTGACATGTCGGTAAACGCGGCCGGGACGGTTCGACCGGGCGCGTGGTGACGATGTAGTCGTTGCACCCGTATCCGTCCGTCGGAGACGATGTGCTCGATGTCGTGGGGGTAGCCTGCGATGGGGTAGTGCAGGTAGCAGGTGATGCCGAGCTGGTCGAGGCGCCGACGATAGGCGTCCGCGGCCGGCTGCCCCGCGTACTGGGTGAGCACGACGGAGCCGACGTGGAATTCGCACGAGCGGAAGATGTCGATGAGTCGCAGCACGTCCTCGTCGTACGTGATGCCGAGGTCGCCGCGCATCTTGGCCTTCTCGATGTGGTTGGCGTTGATGGCGATGACGATCTCCACGTCGTCGGTGAGGCTTTTGAGCATGCGGAATTTGGAATCCGGCTCGAAGCCGGGCAGCACGCGTGACGCGTGATAGTCATCGAACAGCTTGCCGCCGAACTCCAGATAGAGCTTGCCGCCGAACTGCGCGATGCGCTTTCGAATGTTGGCGGCCTGCAGCTCGATATATTTCTCGTTGTCGGATCCCTGTCGCATGTGCAGTGAGAGTCCCGTCCGAACGGAGCGCTGTACATGCACGATTATACCGGGTTCTTTACGAGGACCACCCCCAGTCGCGAAGCGGCTGGGGTCTTACAAGAATCTACGAGTGAAATTCGGCGATGTGTGCGGTAGCATGGCGCGGGAAGCGAAGGCGTACAAGGGTACGTCGAGCTTCCCGTAACGTAGCTAACGCACACATCGCCGAATTCCACCGGTGAATTGGAATAACGTGTGTGGCCTCTAGGCGCACCGAAGGAAGCTGTACAAAGGTACCGCGACTGAGGAGCAACGACGAGGATACTCCGTTATTCCAAATTCACTCCCATTCGATGGCTTCAGTTCTGCCGTCACGTCATTCCAGTTGCACCCAGTTTTCGGCGCCGTCTCGAGCCGAGTGCCGCCAAGTAACACCGTGTCGTGTTTCGTCGGCCTCGGGGACAAAAGTGGGGACAACTTTTTTCAAACTCAGGGCTTTGAGTTTTTGTTTTTGTCCCAAAGCGTGCGGCGGACCGCCTTTGGAAGCTCGATAGCGCCGAAAACGCCCGTTTTGAAACTCAACCGTCCCGTATCCTGCAAGCCGCCAGCTGCAATCGTAAGCGAATCAGCACGGGCGGTTTGCACGCCATTCGCAAAACCCCAGGTCGCGGATCTGCGCCATCGGCCGGCAAAGTGAGTAGTCTCAGGTGGCTTGCCTATGAGTTGGCGGACGGGCTTTGAGATTCCGCTGACGCCCGGAAACGCTTCGAGCTCCCTTGAATTTACAGACAGCATACGGTATAAGGTAATTGGTTTTCCGTTAGGAAGGCTTCCAAGTGCCGGGGACGTTTTCCCCGGCTTTTTTCGGCTCTTGTGTTGTTTTCGTGGGTGGTGGCTCGTCGGTGAGCCGTTGAATCCCAAGGTGTGAGGGGGCGTTTTCTGTATCGTGTTTTTTGTTCAGGAAAACCGGAGACAGAAAACGCCTTATGAAGAACATATTCAAACGGTTGCTGAACGTCAAAGGCATGGTCGTCGAGGACGTGTCCATCGACGACTCGCCGCTGCGTCCCGCTCCCGCGCCGGTGGTCCGGGTGCGGCGCAGGAAGGGCGCGTTGCGTTGCCCGCGTTGCGGGCGCAAGTGCCCCAAGCACGACGACGGGGGCGGCGAACGGCGATGGCGCCACCAGGACTTCGGCTGCTATGGGATCGAGCTCATGGGCCTGGCGCCGCGCGTGGCGTGCGCGGAGCATGGCGCGGCGGCCGCCCAAGTGCCGTGGGCGGAGCCGGACAGCCGGCTCACCGGGGATTTCGAGATGGAGTGCGCGTGGCCGGCGGCGGTCGCCAACCAGAAGACCGTGGACGGATTCCCACGCATCGCGTGGAGGACCGCCGGCCATATCGCGCGCAGGGTCGCCGCCCGCTTGGAATCCTCGATGCCGTGCATGTTCGACGGTCCCACCGCGATAGGCGTGGACGAGACCAGCTGCAGGAAGGGGGCACACGCACATCACCGTGGCCGTCGACCACAAGCGCAAACGGGTCGCCTGGGCGCACGACGGATACGGCAAGGAGGTGCCCGGCCTGTTCTTCCGACAGCCGGCCGACGAGCAGCGCGCCTCCATCAAGGCAGTCACCGGCGACGGCGCCAAGTGGATCGACGCCAGCGTGAAGGAGCGCCTGCCGAACGCCGAGCGCGTGCTCGACTCGTTCCACATCGTCTCCCGGATGAGCGACGCGCCCGACCAGGTCAGGAAACGGTTGCGGAGCCAGGCCCGGCGCGGCAACGACAAGACGGCGACCGAGGCGATGCGCGGCGTCAGATACGCCGTGCCCAAGAACCCGGAGGATCTCACCGAACGGCAGGACACGGATCCCAGGGGCCAGCCCTACCGGTCATGGCAACTCAAGGAACTCCCCGGGACGCTCCCGCACCAACCCACCGGACAAGCCGGGGCCGGGCTGGAACGATGGATCTTCCGGGCCTCCCACAGCCGCATCCCCGAGATCGTCGAACTATGCAGGAAGACCCGCAGACGCAAGGACGACATCCCCAAAACCATCAGACCCGGCCACTCCAACGCCAGGCCCGAGGCATTCAACAACAAGATCAAGGCCACCATCCGCATGGCCTACGGCTTCCGCCACGTCGACAACCTCATCGCCATGATCAAACTCCGATGCAGCGGCCCACCCATCCACCTACCAACACCCATCCCCTAACCCACGAAAACAGCAGAAGACTCTCAAAAGAAGAGTCTCTCTCAGGGAAGAAAAAATCCTTTACGGAAGCCTGTTTGCTCCATGCTGCAAACGATTTTCTTAGTGAAGACTTGAATGCTCCATTCGGAGCGTATATTGCAACACAATGTTTGGCACGAAGGTCAAGCCTACAATCTAAGCTCCCTATTCCATAAGCGTTCTTAGCGCAGATTGAGAGATGATCCAAAGTTTTCCCGATCTCGATAATGGCAGACCATTTTAACCTCTATTATTACGCTCTTTCTGATAAGCCAAAAACATGAGTTCGGATGGTTTATGGTCCCAACTAGTGGTATACGCATCCGCCTTTTCAAGCCACCAGGCGAGACGGTCTTCAGGTGCAACCTTTTCACCCCAGTACTCTTCAAATAAAGCGCTATCCAAGTAGGAAGCCGCCTTTTCCATAAGTCGCTGCAGACCGACAACGCCCTCGATTTTATTCCCAACGCTTCCGGCAGAATTGATGTCACGTGCGTTATAAAGCAAAACACCACGATAGGTCATGAAATACATAGCTGCGTCTTTAAAAGCAGTAGTTTTAATTCGCCCATTCCCTCCCTTGCCATCTGCAACGAGCGCAGGGCAAAGAAGCGTTGCCTCTGCTCTATACCGGTTTTTAGTAGCTTTATCTAGTGCGGGATAAGGAATCAAATCGATGTCGGTGCTATGCTCTTCTCCACTAGATGTATCTTCTAGCCACCACAGACGTCCGTCAGGGTGTATTTTGCGAGCATATTTTCTGATATATGGCATTTTGTCCATAATATCTAGCTTGCGAAATTCATCATAGGGAATGCCCATAACGGAGAAGAGAGACTCTTTTTCCCCGCTCAAATCAACTTGAAATCGAGGCTCATGTGAAGTGCGTACATGGACGACGCAGTCTTCGTACTTCATCCACCGGGTTTCGGGTTTTCCGCCCATCTTTCCAAACATGAGATAGACGACCTTAACGCTTTCGTCGCGTTTCGTTTCGCGAACGGAGTTGGCAATAGAAACCCATTTATCATCATTAGTGAATTTAACTTCGACCCCGAATGGTCCACATGGAACATCGGGGAAGGTTTGTCCGCTCGGGTTAAGGTCAACTTCGTGACCAACCCCCTCGTCGCCCATTGCGATTACGGCGTAATGCAACCTCTCACGAACATGCTGTTCGTAAGACAAGGCTTTAGTTGACTGAACCGAGAGCCATTCGGCTCTCGGTTCAGTGTTCATATCGTTGGTCAGTTGTTCTGCAACTCGATCAAGTAGTTGCTCAAATTGTTGCTGATTCATCCTGCGTATTACCACCTAGCGTCAAGGCAACTTTTTTTGCCAGTTGCCATGCTAATACAGGTGGAACAGCATTGCCAATCTGTCTTTCGGTTTCTCTAAGACCGGAGACAAATTTAAAAGAGTCAGGAAAAGACTGGATTCGAGCCGCCTCTCTCATTGATATACGCCTAGGAAGGTCGTAATGGTATTGAATGTTACCGTGACATTCAGCACGAATCGTATAGCCTGGCCTGTCCGCAATCAGATGACGATTGCCTTGTTCTCCCGATTTCTTTGCCTTGCTCCATATGTGAGATGTTTCCTTATCCCATGGCTTAGATGCAAGGTCGTCAATCGCCTCTTTGACGGTTACGGGACAATCGGGGGTGGTTTCTTTGGGAGGAACAAACGCTGGCAGCCCTTCTCTTACCCCTACAATAAAGACCCTATCTCGAGTCTGTGGCACGCCGTATTTCGAAGCATCGTATCGATGTATTGACAGGCTATAGCCAAGGCTTCCAAAATCTTCCTTAATCTTATCGAAAGATTCGCTATTAGTTTTTAAGAACAAGCTGCCAACATTTTCAGCAACGAAGACCGAGGGATTCGTTCTCTTTACCGCATCAACAATCGCAGTATACAGACTACTGCGCTCTCCCTTAATACCCTTCATTTTTCCATTAATGCTAATATCCTGACAAGGAAAGCCGCCTATAACAACGTCAACGTGTTCAGGAAGAAGATCTATCTTATCGTTGATGTCACCCTGAATGATGCTTCCGAGATTTTGCTCGTAGGTTTTGCACGCAGCTGGGTTTAATTCATTAGCCCATACGATATCAAAGGGAAGATCAGCATACTCTTTCCCGAGAAATGTAAACCCTCCTATAAAGCCTAAATCAAGTCCGCCGCAACCAGAAAAGAGACTAGCAACAGTCCATTTTGCCTGCGAAGAAGGATAGGGTTCGGAGTCCTCAACGGCCCAGTTTCTTCCTATCTTTTTGGCCGTAAGAAGCTTGCCCTGTTCTGCCAGTCGTCGAACGGTATCAGAGCTACGTCCGTGTTTTAATGCATAGTCTTTAAGCGAAATCAACATGATTCTTCCTTTCAAGAAGGAAGCTATTATACACGATAGCGTGTAAGAGGCAAATCCATCTTTCTAGATCAGAGAATAACCTTTTACCTGGTAATACTTCATATCTAAGTTAGTAATGAGCTAAATAGATTTGCGCGCTAATTGCGATAATGCAACAAACTGACTCCTTGAAATTCAGGTCTGTACTCGAAAACGCAAAGAATAGCATCGACCGTATTCCGCATCGCTATTAATCCATCCAGCACGATAGCCACCCATGGCTCGACGAAGTTCGTTTTGTATTTCGTATGCGAGAATCGTTTCGCTGAATTACTCTGGTGCGCCAAGGTATTTTTGATAATGAACTGTCTATATTCAGCAATGTGCCGAGGGTAGTTTTAGTGCAAGCAAACTAGCCGACAGGCGTACTAGTGCATACCATTTGTCGTTCACGCATGTCAGAAAAACCTTTTCATATGCTGTTTAGCATCAGATAGGTACCATTTATCCGGGTGCACCTGGGGCAACGGGTTGAAAAGCCTGCGCAAGGTCGCTCGCAGAACACGCAACAGCAAACACGACAGAAGAGGCTGTACTTAGTCAAGTCGGTGTTTTGGGTTTGAGGTGGTGACGTTTTTTTGGACTCGTTGAGTCAAGGAGGGCGTTGTCATGACGTATAGCAGGCAGCAGCGGGATCGGGCGGTGGACTTGTATATCAGATACGAGTGTTGCGCCGCGGATGCGATCCATGAGCTTGGGTATCCCAGCAAGGAAGCCTTGCGGATGTGGTACTGGGAGCGGCTGGAGGAGGAGCGCACCGGCGTGCCTTCCAGACGTGGGGAACGGCAGCGGCGTTACAGCGAGGAGCAGAAGCGCACGGCGGTGGACCATTACCTCGAGTGCGGCAGACGGCTCAGCCGCACCATGCGGATGCTCGGCTATCCGAAAAGCAAGGAACTGCTCATGGCGTGGATCGACGAGCTGGCGCCCGGCCGGCGCAGGCTGAGACACGGGCCGGTGCCCGAGGAGTTGAAGCGGAAGGCGGTGGTGGCGGTCGCGTCCGGAAGGTTGAAATCGCATGAGGCGGCCGCCGAACTGGGCGTGCAGGCCGCGGTCGTGCGAGAATGGAAACGACAGATGCTCGCCGGATCCAAGGAGACGCACGTGGCGAGAGAACGCAGGGAAAGACCCGGGGACGGAGGCGGCGCACGGCCCGTGGTTCCGGATGCGCCGGCGGTGGCCGCCGGTTCGCGGGATGCGGCCGGTCTGGCGGACGCGTTGGCGTCGATGGAGAAGCGGCTGGCGCGGATGCAGGCCCGTCTGGACGAGCTGGACGCCGACGTCGAGCGGCAGCGGCGGGAGAAGAGGGAGCTCGACGTCGAGATCGCGATCCGCCGGGGCGCGTTGGAGCTGTTGGGAAAAGAGCCGGGCGCAGACCCGGAAAACCTGACCAACCGGGAGAAGACGATTCTCGTCAAGCAAATCAGTGAGGCTCAGAGAGTGAGCGTGAAAAGCCTGCTGCCCGCGGTCGGGCTCGCGCACAGCACCTACCATTACCGGCTCAACGCCATGAGGAGGCCGGACCGGGATGCGTGGCTGCTTCCCTTGGTCGAGGGGGCGTTCGAGAACAGCGAGAAGCGCTACGGCTACAAGCGCGTGCACCTGGAATTGCAGGGCATGGGGATAACGGTGTCGGCCAAACGCGTCATGAAACTCATGACCAAGCACGGCATGGTGCCGTTGTTCAAGAGCGCGAAGCGCTACAGCTCGTACAAGGGCGAGCTCACCAGGGCTCCTGAGAATCTGGTCAACCGCGACTTCCACGCCGACGGGCCGAACATGCTGCGGGTGACGGACCTGACCGAGTTCAGCATCCCGGCGGGCAAGGCGTACCTGTCGCCCCTGATCGACTGCTACGACGGGCTTCCCGTCGCCTGGACGATCGGTACGAGCCCCAACGCCGAGCTGGCCGACGGCATGCTTTCGGACGCGTGCTCCACGCTCGGCGAGGGCGACAGGCCGGTCATCCATTCCGATCGCGGCTGTCACTATAGGTGGCCGGAATGGATCCGCATCTGCGAGGAGCACAAGCTGACGCGTTCGATGAGCGCGAAGGGCTGCAGCCCGGACAACGCCGCCGCTGAGGGGTTCTTCGGCAGGCTCAAGCAGGAGTTCTTCCACAAGCGCAGCTTCGCCGGGGTCTCGATGGACGAGTTCATCGGCATGCTCGACGACTACATGGTCTGGTACCGCGACAAACGCATCAAGACCGAGTTTGGCATGAGCATCATGGGCCGGCGCCGCGAGCTCGGACTCGTGGCATAATCAAAAAGCAAGGATAAAGAAGTCCAACAAAACGGCACCACCCCCTTCGCCCTCGGGGACAAAAAACTGCGCGTCCACTCACTTGGGATGACTCCTTACTTCCGTTCCTCCGAATACCGCCCCGTACTTTGCTGTTTTGAAACACGGGGAGTAAGTGGCGAAATCGCAGGTGAAAGGGAGTAAAACGGCAAAGAAAAAAGCCTCCGTCCCAACGTGGGAACGGAGGCTCGATTGCCGTATCTATTCATCGCTGTCGCTGGCGGCTTTGCCGTGAGTCGCATACGAAACGAGACTCAGCGGCATAGTGCGGCACTCGAAAGCGCAGATCAAAGCCCTATCGGCTCACTCCCACTCGATCGTTGCCGGCGGCTTGGACGTGCAGTCGAGGACGACGCGGTTGATCTGGCGGCACTCGTTGGTGATGCGGGTGGAGATGGTGGCGAGTACGTCATAAGGCACGCGCGACCAGTCGGCGGTCATGGCGTCCTCCGAGCTGACCGGTCGCAGGACGATGGGGGAGCCGTAGGTGCGCTCGTCGCCTTGGACGCCGACGGAATGAACGTCGGCGAGCAGAACCACGGGGCACTGCCAGATGTCGCGGTCGAGGCCGGCGCGGGAGAGCTCTTCGCGGGCGATGGCGTCGGCCTCGCGCAGCAGGTCGAGGCGTTCCCTGGTGATTTCGCCGATGATGCGGATGCCCAGGCCCGGACCGGGGAAGGGCTGGCGCCAGACGATCTCGTCAGGCAGGCCGAGCTCGGTGCCGATGGCGCGCACCTCGTCCTTGAAGAGGGTGCGCAGCGGTTCGATGAGCTGGAACTTGATGTCCTTGGGGAGCCCGCCGACGTTATGGTGGGACTTGATGTTGGCCGCGCCGTCGCCGCCGCCGGATTCGACGACGTCGGGGTAGAGGGTGCCCTGCACGAGGAACTTGACTTCCTTGCCGCGGGCGCCGGCCTCTTCGAGGACCTGACGCTGGGCTTTCTCGAAGGTGCGGATGAACTTCTCGCCGATGATCTTGCGCTTGCGCTCGGGCTCGGAGACGCCCTTGAGCGCTTCGAGGAAGTCGTCGGCGGCGTCGACGGTGATCAGTCGGATGCCGGTGGCGGCGACGAAGTCGTGCTTGACCTGCTCGACCTCGCCTTTGCGCAGCAGGCCGTGGTCGACGAACACGCAGGTGAGCTGGTCGCCGATGGCCTTGTGGACGAGGGCGGCGGCGACTGCGGAGTCGACACCGCCGGACAGGCCGCAGATCACTTCGGCGTCGCCGACCTTCTCGCGGATCTTGGCGACCTGGTCCTCGATGATGGAGGAGGCGTCCCAGTTGTCGGGCAGGCCGGCGCACTGGTGGAGGAACGTCTCGATGAGCTTCTGGCCGAGGGGGGTGTGCTTGACCTCGGGGTGCCACTGCACGCCGTAGAGCTTGCGGGACTCGTCCTGCATGGCGGCGACGGGCGCGCCCTCGGTGTGGGCGAGCACTTCGAAGCCGGCGGGCGCGGTCTTGACGGCGACGCCGTGGCTCATCCACGTGTCCTGCTCGGCCGGGGAGCCGGCGAGCAGCCCGTCCGTCTTGTCGATGGTCGTGTCGGTCTTGCCGTATTCGCCGAGCGCGGCCTTGTCGACGTCGGCGCCGAGCGCGTACGCCATGGCCTGGAAGCCGTAGCAGATGCCGAGCACGGGCACGCCGGCGTCGAACAGCTTGGGATCGACGCGCGGGGCGCCGGGCTCGAATACGGATGCGGGGCCGCCTGACAGGATGATGGCCTGCGGGTCCTTGGCGAGCATCTCGTCTACCGGCATGGAATGGGGGACAAGCTCCGAATACACGTTCGCCTCGCGCACGCGACGGGCGATGAGCTGCGCGTATTGGGCGCCGAAATCGACGACAAGCACCGGGCCGTTAGCCATGGGACTCCCTTCATGCGGCCGCGCGCGATAGCGGATACATAGGTATGGGCGATATCGTTGATTGCGGCCATTGGTATTGTGTGGACTTCTTACAGTATGTCACATCAATTGTGGCGATTCGAGCCGACATTGGCGTGTGTGATGGGCGGGTGTCGTCCGGGAGCGACGCACCGTTTCACAAAACCGAACAATTAACGCTGTTAATATGAACAACACGCCGCATGTTCTGTTGCCTGCATGAACACGCGGCGTGCCGGTAGATCGCTGAAATCGTTGGAAAATAAGAGTTTCTCATTGGATGGAGCCGTAATATAACCTGTGAGGACGCCGGTTATTCACTCATAATTCATACAATTAATCTAACATTTTCGAACACACATGCAAAAAAGCTGCCAAAAGTCTTGCTCTCAACGTACCATGATGAACGATTGGGATTGGGCAACCGCGAAATCGCAAGGCTTCGCGAGAGTCCATGACCGAACGATAATGATCAATTGCACATCACTGTGCAGGAGTACAGGAGTACACATGACGAGTCCTGTTATTGGCACCCCTTGGAAGAAGCTGAACGCTCCGGTTTCCGAGGAAGCTCTTGAAGGCGTGGACAAGTACTGGCGCGTTGCCAACTACCTTTCCATCGGCCAGATCTATCTGCGGAGCAACCCGCTGATGAAGGAACCCTTCACCCGTGAAGACGTGAAGCACCGTCTGGTGGGGCACTGGGGCACCACCCCTGGCCTGAACTTCCTCATCGGCCACATCAACCGCTTCATCGCTGACCACGGCCAGAACACCGTGTTCATCATGGGCCCGGGCCACGGTGGCCCCGCCGGTACCTCCCAGTCCTACCTGGACGGCACCTACACCGAGACGTACCCCAACATTACCAAGGATGAGGCTGGCCTGCAGAAGTTCTTCCGCCAGTTCTCCTACCCGGGCGGCATCCCCTCCCACTTCGCTCCGGAAACCCCGGGCTCCATCCACGAGGGTGGCGAGCTGGGTTACGCCCTGTCCCACGCTTATGGCGCGATCATGGACAACCCGAGCCTGTTCGTTCCCTGCATCGTCGGCGATGGTGAGGCCGAGACCGGCCCGCTGGCCACCGGCTGGCAGTCCAACAAGCTCGTGAACCCGCGCACCGACGGTATCGTGCTGCCGATCCTGCACCTTAACGGCTACAAGATCGCCAACCCGACCATCCTGTCGCGCATCTCCGACGAAGAGCTCCACGAGTTCTTCCACGGCATGGGCTACGAGCCCTATGAGTTCGTCGCCGGCTTCGACGATGAGGACCACATGTCCATCCACCGTCGCTTCGCCGAGCTGTTCGAGTCCGTGTGGGACGAGATCTGCGACATCAAGGCCGCGGCGAACACGGACAACATGCACCGTCCGTTCTACCCGATGATCATCTTCCGCACCCCGAAGGGCTGGACCTGCCCGAAGTACATCGACGGCAAGAAGACCGAGGGCTCCTGGCGCGCCCACCAGGTGCCGCTGGCTTCCGCCCGCGACACCGAGGCCCACTTCGAGGTCCTCAAGAACTGGCTGGAGTCCTACAAGCCGGAAGAGCTGTTCGACGCCAACGGTGCCGTCAAGGACGACGTCCTGGCCTTCATGCCGAAGGGCGAGCTGCGCATCGGCGCCAACCCGAACGCCAACGGTGGCGTGATCCGCAGGGATCTCGTGCTGCCGGCGCTCGAGGACTACGAGGTCAAGGAAGTCAAGGAGTTCGGACACGGCTGGGGCCAGCTCGAGGCCACCCGTCGTCTGGGCGTCTACACCCGCGACATCATCAAGAACAACATGCACGACTTCCGCATCTTCGGACCGGATGAGACCGCTTCCAACCGTCTGCAGGCTTCC
>OAVH01000197.1_pt1 | contig 48952 bp, 49 predicted proteins | sample 1495281 | NCBI WGS metagenome assembly OAVH01 (sample SAMEA2580082, study PRJEB22360) | human gut metagenome | biome: human gut; feature: human-associated habitat; material: faeces | place: Denmark | collected 2008/2010
CGGCTTACACAGTTTCATTTATGGTGGTGCCAAGTGTGCGGGCATGGGAGTTTAGATAAAAAAACAGAAGATACCATAAATATCCACGATTTTTTTGTAAAAAAATATGGAAAAAGGAAAAAAACAATTGAATAATTTTGTTAAATCGGATATAATGTGTAAATGCAATAAAGGGCTGAAGCGGAATCTAAAGAAGTCCTATTTTTTTTACCAGCCATGTCCGTATATGATGGACAGATGTTTGCACTAAAGTGATAGAATAAAGAAATAGACATACTTTTTTATAATAATTCCGAAAAACAAAAGACAAATGAAAATTTCCCTGATATTGTCAGAAAAAAACAAAAAAGGAGTGTATTTACGTGGGAAAATACGTTACAAAGCGAGTTCTCCTTGCTATTGTCACCGTTTTTATTGTATGCGGCATTACATTTTTTGCCATGAACGCTATTCCTGGCGGTCCGTTTGACGGTGAGAAAGCACTTTCTCCGGAAGTAAAAGAGGCATTGGAGAAGAGATTCAATCTGGACAAACCGGTTCCTGAGCAGTTTGTTCTTTACATGAAGAACCTTGCACATGGAGATTTTGGTGTTTCTGCCAAGACCGGACGTGACATTAAGACAACGATCTTTGAGTCCTTTAAGGTATCTGCGAAGCTGGGCGGAATGGCTATTCTGACTGCTCTGGTACTGGGCCTGATCTTCGGAAGTCTTGCGGCGCTTACAAGAAATCGTCTGCCGGACAGGCTGATCATTTTCTTCTCGACGCTGTTTACGTCGCTTCCAAGCTTTGTGTTTGCCTCGCTTTTGCTGCTGGTATTCTGCGTTACTTTGAAATGGGTACCTGTATGGAGTCCGGATAACCAGAACTATCTGCTTCCGGTGATCGCGCTGGCTGCTTATCCGATGGCATATATCACACGTCTTACCAAGAGCAGTATGCTGGATGTACTGGGACAGGATTATGTCCGTACTGCAAGAGCAAAGGGTGTCTCCCAGATGAAGACAATCTTCAAGCACACACTGAGAAATGCCCTGATCCCGGTTGTTACCTATGTAGGCCCGATGACAGCATCTATCCTTACCGGAAGTCTGGTAGTGGAAAAAATCTTTACCATTGGCGGACTTGGTGCAAAATTCGTAGAGGCCATCACCAACAGAGATTATCCTCTGATCATGGGAACTACCATTTTCCTGGCAGTTTTGATGGTAACAATGAACCTGATCACGGATATCGTCTACAAGATGATCGACCCGAGAATTAAACTGGATTAAGGAGGTAACTACGTGGATAACACCAGTAAGAATCTGGACGAAATGCCGAAGAAATCGCCATTGAGCTTCCAGATCGATTTGAAAAAATTTGAAAAAGCAACAGATGAAGAGAAAAAACAGCAGGACGTTATGAGCGAGTCCACCTCTTTCTTTAAAGATGGTCTGCGAAAACTCAGAAGAAACCCGCTGGCTATGGGAAGTATCGTAGTACTGATCCTGATCGTGGCCATGATCTTTATCGTACCGCACATTGTACCGTATTCTTATTCTCAGATCATTACGGTAAACGGAAGAAGAGATAAAACTGCTTCCAATATGGCTCCTTTTGAGTATTCTCAGCTGGAGCAGAAATATATCGAAGAGGGCGGCAAGGTCTTCCCTCACATTATGGGAACAGATGAGATGGGCCGTGACTACTTTGTCCGTGTTATTTACGGAACCAGAGTATCTCTGGCAGTTGGTCTTTTTGCCAGCATCATCGTATTGATCATCGGTGTTCTTTATGGAAGTATCTCCGGATACTTTGGTGGAAAAGTGGACCTGGTAATGATGCGTATTGTGGATATCATTTATTCTCTCCCTGATATGCTGATGGTGATCCTGCTTTCTGTGGTGCTCCGTGAGACTCTGAAGGTAGACAATATCGCCTTTCTTCAGAAACTGGGACCAAACATGATCTCCATGTTCATTGTGTTCGGTCTTCTGTACTGGACCGGTATGGCGCGTATGGTACGAGGACAGATCCTGACCATCAAGCAGAATGAGTATGTTCTGGCAGCCAAGATCAGCGGTGCGAAATCCGGACGTATCATCCGCAAACACATTCTTCCGAACTGTGTCAGCGTTATTATCGTAGCAGGAGCGCTTCAGATTCCGTCAGCTATCTTTACCGAGAGCTTCCTGAGCTTTATCGGTCTTGGTGTACAGGCTCCAATGCCTTCTCTTGGTTCTCTGGCAAATGCAGGCCGTGCAGGTCTGACCGCTTATCCGTATAAGCTGATCTTCCCTGCGATTATGATCTGTCTGATCACACTTGCATTTAACTTACTGGGCGACGGCCTCCGCGATGCCTTTGACCCGAAACTGAGGAGGGACTAAGATGAGTGAGAATATACTTTCAGTCGTAGACTTAAATACCTCTTTCCGCACAGACAGAGGAGAGGTCATGGCGGTAAACGGTGTTTCCTTTAATCTTGACCGGGGTAAGATCCTTGGAATTGTAGGAGAGTCCGGTTCCGGAAAAAGTGTTACCGCTTATTCCATTATGCAGATCCTTGAAAAGAACGGAAGCATCAAAAAAGGCCAGGTTCTTTATAAAGGTGAGGACATTACAAAATTCACAGAAAAACAGATGCGGGAATTCCGTGGAAAATGCTGTTCTATTATTTTCCAGGATCCGATGACCAGTCTGAACCCGGTGTTCACCATCGGTAATCAGTTAAAAGAAGCCATTGAGCTTCACACGCCGCGTAAAGGAAAGGAAGCTATGGAGCGCGCTGTGGAGATGCTGACTCTTGTAGGTGTGAACGAGCCGGAAAAACGTGTGAAACAGTATCCCTATGAGCTGTCCGGCGGTATGCGCCAGCGTGTGATGATCGCTATGGCTCTGGCATGCGAGCCGGATATCCTGATCGCAGACGAACCGACTACAGCTCTTGACGTTACCATTCAGGCACAGATTCTGGAACTGATGCAGAGTCTCCAGAAAAAACTGGGAATGGCGATCATTATGGTTACTCATGACCTTGGTGTAATCGCAGATATGTGTGATGAGATTATCGTTATGTATGGCGGTCGTGTCTGTGAGAGAGGAACCGCAGAGGATATCTTCTACCGTCCTTCCCATGAATACACAAAGGGACTTCTGAAATCCATCCCAAGTGTAGACCGTATGGGAGAGAAGCTTGTTCCGATTCCGGGAACACCCATCAACCTTTTGAATATGCCTAAGGGCTGTGCATTCTGCCCGCGCTGCGAAAATGCCATGAAGATCTGTATTGAGGAGATCCCTCCGGAAATGCAGATGCCGGATGGTCATTTCGCTTCCTGCTGGATGAATGTGAAGAAACAGATGGAGGCACAGAGTAATGAGTGAAATGAAGAAAAAAAGTGAATATCTGGTTGAGGCCAATAACCTGAAACAGTATTTTCCTATAAAAACCGGTTTTATGCAGACGACTCCGCTGAAAGCAGTGGATGGTGTATCTTTCAGCATTAAAGCCGGAGAGACACTTGGTCTTGTAGGAGAATCCGGCTGCGGAAAGACAACCGTAGGACGTTCTCTTCTGAGATTATACACACCTACCTCCGGAGACGTATTTTTTGACGGAGAAAGAGTAGATAAAAACAGCATCGGACATATGCGTAAGCAGATGCAGATGGTATTCCAGGATCCATATTCTTCACTGAACCCACGTATGACAGTCGAGGATATCATCGGAGAGCCTCTGGATGTACATAAGCTGTATTCTGGAAAAGGGGAGCGACGTGACCGTATCCTGGAGCTGATGGAACTGGTAGGTCTGAACGCGGAGCATGCGACCCGTTATGCGCATGAGTTCAGCGGCGGTCAGCGTCAGCGTATCGGTATTGCCAGAGCTCTGGCAACCAATCCGCGCTTTATTGTCTGTGATGAGGCAGTCAGCGCTCTGGACGTTTCCATTCAGGCTCAGGTCATCAATATGTTTGAGGAACTTCAAGAGAAGCTTGGGGTAGCATATCTCTTTATCGCCCATGACCTCCTGGTAGTGCATCATATTTCCGATCGTATTGCGGTTATGTACCTGGGACGCATTGTGGAGATCGCAGATGCAGACGATCTGAATGCGGCACCGATCCATCCGTATACACAGTCTCTGTTAAGTGCGGTTCCGTATCCGGATCCGAAAATGGCAAAAGAACGCCAGCGTATCATTCTTGAAGGCGATGTTCCAAGTCCTCTGAACATGCCGAAGGGATGCGCATTCCGTACACGCTGCAAATATGCTACCGAACGCTGTGCACAGGAATGTCCGACACTGACAGACAGAGGCAATGGACATATGGTAGCCTGCTTCAATAAATAAAAAGTATGGCATAAAACCATAGCGGAGAGAATACAATTACCGTGCAGTATTCTGTGAGGTGTTTGTAGAATAAATAACAGTGAAAGCTGTAAAAAATCCATTAAAGGAGGAAAATTTAATGAGAAAGAAACATGTAGCACTTGCTCTGGCAGCAGCCATGGCAGTCACCACATTAGGGGGGGCAACCGTATACGCTTCTGAAGAACATGGTCCGTCCAGCGAAGCAGCTCCGGCATGGGAGGATTACAATGCACGTATCGCTGAGATCAGAACGGAGACAGATCTGGCTAAGCGTGAAGCTCTGATGCATGAGGCAGAGGACGAGCTTATGAGCACATGGGCAGTTGTTCCGCTGTACTACTACAACGATGTGTACATGCAGAAAACAGATGTAGAGAACATCTATGCCAACCTGTTCGGATTTAAGTACTTCGGATATGCAAAAACTCCGGACAACACCTTAAGCCTTCAGGTTGCATCTGAGCCAAACAAGCTTGACCCGGCTCTCAACTCCACTGTAGACGGCGCATGCCTTGCAATCCTTGCATTCTCCGGTCTGGTTACTTATGATGCAGAGGGACAGCTTGTTCCTGAGCTTGCAGAAAGCTACGAAATGAGCGAAGACGGCATGACCTATACCTTTACTTTAAGAGACGGCCTGAAATGGTCTGACGGCGAAGACCTGAATGCAGAAGACGTTGTATATAGCTGGAATCGTCTTGCAAACCCGGAAACAGGTGCTGATTATGCTTACCTTGCAAGCGCAATCGCAACAAAAGAAGACGGAACTCTTGATATCGAGGCTTCCGAGGACGGCAAAACATTTACAGTAAATCTGAATGCTCCATGTGCATACTTCCTTGATCTGTGTGCATTCCCGGCATTCTACCCGGTACCGCAGCAGAACGTAGAGTCTGCAGAAGGCGCTGCTGAGAACCCAGGAGCATGGTGCGTAGAGTCCGGATTTGTTACCTCCGGTCCGATGACCTGTACAGAATGGAAACACAACGAGTCCATGACTTATGAAAAGAACCCGAACTACTTCAGAGCTGATGAAGTATCTCTGGAAAAAATCCAGTTCATGCTTAGTGCTGATGATACAGCAATCTGGAATGCATTTGAGGACGGATCCCTTCAGTTCATCGATACTATTGCAACAGATATGATGGCAACAGCAAAAGAAAAAGAAGAGTATCATAACGTTCCGACACTGGGAACCTACTATGCTGGATTTAACGTAAACAGCGAGCTGTTTGCAGGCAAAACAGTACAGCAGGCTGCTGACATGAGAAAAGCTATGACACTTCTTATCGACCGTCAGTACATTGTTGACACAATCGCACAGGCTGATCAGGAAATTGCCAACACATTCATCCCGACTGGTATGTTTGACGGCAACGGCGGCGAGTTCCGTGTAAATGATGACGCTTACACATATCCAATGGAAGATGTAGTTGGATACTTCGATCCAAGCGCAGACGCTTATGAAGCAAACCTGGAAGAAGCAAGAAAACTTCTTGAGGGCGCTGGATATCAGTTTGATGAGAGCGGAATGCTTTCTGCAGATACTCCGATCAGCATGACATACCTGACAAACGATTCCGAAGGAAACGTTAAGATCGGTGAGTCTATCCAGCAGGATTTTGCAGCAATCGGTATCAACGTAACTGTTGAGACACGTGAGTGGTCTGTATTCCTTGATGAGAGAAAACAGGGTAAATTCGACTTCTGCCGTGAGGGATGGCTTGCAGATTACAACGACCCGATCAACATGCTTGAAATGTGGGAGACAGAGTCCGGAAACAACGATATGCAGTTCGGTAGATAAGATATCGTTCGGATGATCTGATCTGATTACAGAGAGGCAGTGCTTTCTTTTCTATAATAAGAAAGGAAGGTGCTGCTTCTTTTTTGATGCATTTTTTTATTCCTTTATAAGATTAAAGGGAAAATATCTTGCATATGAAGCGGTAAATTAGTATAATAGAGAGCAGGTTCGTAAAAATCATATAAAAGGGAGAGGAAATCAATGAACAACAAAGAGTTTAAACCGTATGTTCCGGCAGAAAAAGTAACCGCTGAAATGACGGTGACCTCTGTGATCATGGGTATGATCCTGGCAGTTGTATTTGGCGCAGCCAATGCTTACCTTGGCCTTCGCGTTGGTATGACAGTATCTGCTTCTATTCCGGCAGCAGTTATTTCCATGGGTGTTATCCGTGTGATCATGAAGAAAAACTCCATTCTTGAGAGCAACCTGGTACAGACCATCGGTTCTGCAGGTGAGTCTCTTGCAGCTGGAGCTATCTTTACTATGCCGGCGCTGTTTCTCTGGGCAGAGGAAGGTCTTTGCGAGAAACCGAGTCTGGTAGAAATCACTCTGATCGCACTTTGCGGCGGTGTTCTGGGGGTACTTTTTATGGTACCGCTTCGTAACGCACTGATCGTAAAAGAGCATGCCACACTTCTTTATCCGGAAGGAACTGCATGTGCAGACGTTCTTCTTGCAGGTGAAGAGGGCGGATCTAATGCAGCTACTGTATTTTCCGGTATGGGAATCGCAGCGGCATTTAAGTTTGTCGTAGACGGACTGAAAGCAGTTCCGGCAGACGTTGCCGTAGCCTTTAAGTCCTTTAAGGGCGAAATCGGTATGGAAGTATATCCGGCGCTTCTTGGTGTTGGCTATATCGTAGGACCGAGAATCGCATCCTTTATGTTTGTAGGTTCTATTGTAGGATGGCTGGTAATCATTCCTCTGATCTGCCTGTTCGGACCGGAAACATCTATGTATCCGGCAGCGACAGGTGTGACAATTTCTCAGCTTTTTGCAGAGGGCGGTGCAGCTGCAATCTGGTCAAACTATGTAAAATATATCGGCGCAGGCGCGATCGCTACCGGCGGTATCATTTCTCTGATCAAATCTCTGCCGCTGATCATTTCTACTTTCCGTGATTCCATGAAGAGTATGAAAGGATCCCAGGCGAACAGTACTTTAAGAACAGACAGAGATCTTCCGATGAGCGTGATTCTTGTTGGTATCCTTGCAATGGTATTTATCATCTGGTTTGTACCGGCAATCCCGGTAAACTTCCTTGGAGCGCTTCTGATCGTAGTATTCGGTTTCTTCTTTGCAACCGTTTCCTCCCGTATGGTAGGTATGATCGGTTCCTCCAATAACCCGGTATCTGGTATGGCGATCGCTACCCTTCTGATCGCTACCTTTGCCATCAAGGCAACCGGTGAGACTGGTATTAATGGAATGACAGGCGCCATTGCCATTGGTTCTGTTATCTGTATCATTGCTGCAATTGCAGGCGATACTTCACAGGACCTTAAGACAGGATATCTGCTTGGTGCAACTCCGAAGACACAGCAGATCGGTGAACTTCTTGGTGTTGTCGTATCCGGTCTTGCAATCGGCGGTGTTCTTTACCTTCTGGATGCTGCATGGGGCTATGGTACAGCAGAGGTTCCGGCTCCTCAGGCAGGTCTTATGAAGATGATCGTAGAGGGTATCATGGGAGGAAACCTTCCCTGGACTCTTGTATTTGTAGGTGTATGCCTTGCAATTGGTCTGGAGATATTAAGAATCCCGGTTATGCCGTTTGCGATTGGTCTTTACCTTCCGATTTATCTGAATGCAACCATCATGATCGGCGGTGTAGTGCGCATGTTCATGGACGGACGCAAGAAGGTAGATGCAAAAACAAAAGAAAGACAGGTTACCGACGGTACTCTGTACTGTGCAGGTATGATCGCCGGAGAAGGTCTTGTAGGTATTTTCCTTGCGGTTCTGGCGGTAGCGGGAGTAACGATCCCATCCTTCATCAGCTTTGGAAATATCGGTGGTGTTGTGATCATGATCCTTATGATCCTTTGCCTGCTGAAATTCTCCTTATGGAATAAAAGAAAAGACTGATGAAAAAAAAATCCAAGAAAAAAACAGCAGATATCAATTATCTGGATCTGATTCCGGAAAAAAACAGTTCACTGAAATGGCATACAGATCTGAAGGGGCGAGTGATCCTGGAGGTGGAAAACACCGGGATCATGAATAAGATCGCACAGAGTCTGTTCAATAAACCGCGTTTTACCAAGGTGCATCTGGATGCCAACGGAAGTTTTATCTGGCCTCTGATCGACGGAAAACGTACAGTGGCGGACATTGCTTTGCTGGTAAAGGAACAATTCGGGGATGCAGCCGAACCTCTGTATCCCAGAATTATCAAATATTTCCAGATCGTTGAGAGCTATCATTTTATCAGATTTGTAAATATGCCTGAAAAATAGGGCAGACTAAGAGCGGGAAGCGGCCTGTGCCGTCTCCCGTTCTTTTAGGATACGGGACACTTTATCACATTAGAGTTATAACTACAGGAGGAGGCTTGTTTATGAAACTAGCAGGAAAACGATCTTTGCTTCTGGAATATATGGTCATTTTTATAGGAACAGGACTGATGGCAGCGGCGATCACCTCCTGCTTTGATGCCGCCGGACTGGTAACCGGAGGTTTTTCCGGAGCTGCGATTCTGGTCAAGGAATGGACCAGAGGAATCATCAAAAACGGAGTTCCCTTGTGGATCACAAATCTGAGTCTGAATATCCCTCTTTTCATACTTGCCACAAAGATCAAAGGATTTTCATTTGTAAAAAAGGCACTGATCGGAGATATGTCACTGACCATGTGGCTGGCTGTACTTCCGGCATGGGAGCTTTCCGATGATCTTCTTCTTTCCTCTGTCTATGGAGGAATTATCCTTGGTGTGGGAATCGGCCTTGTATTTCTGGGCGGCGGAACCACAGGCGGAACAGATATGCTGGCAGCTATCATTCAGAAGTATATGAGACATTATTCAATTGCACAGATCATGCAGTTTATAGACGGGGCTATTGTGCTTGTGGGAATGTATGTTTTTGGAATCCGCAAGGGGCTGTATGCGATCATTGCCGTATATCTGGTCACAAAGGTTTCAGACGGACTGATCGAAGGTTTGAAGTTTTCAAAAGCCGTGCATATCATTACGGACAAGCCGGAGGCAGTTGCCCGTATGATCATAGAGGATATGGATCGTGGAGTAACCGGCATCAGTGCAAAAGGCATGTATTCCGGCCAGGAAAAACTGATGCTTTACTGTGTGGTAGGAAAGAAGGAACTGGTTCAGCTGAAAGAAAACATCGATGAGATCGATCCTAAAGCATTTGTGATCGTAGGGGATGCCAGGGAGGTACATGGGGAAGGTTTTATAGAAAGATAGGAAAAATATACAAAAATCACACAAAAAATTGTAACAAATTTTGGATTTCCTCTTTTATTTTTGGTGATATTGTATTAAAATAGCTTTATGTACAGGTTTTCTTTATGGGAAAAGAGAAGAAACATGCAGAATGCGTGAGAAGGGATGTTAGCAGATGATATCAAATCAGGTACTTCAGAATACCCTGGAAGGGTTAAAAGAAATATCCAGAATCGAGTTTTGTGTCATAGATACGGAAGGCAAGGTTTTGGCATCCACATTTTCAGATTTTTCAGTTCAGCCGGGAGATGTACAGGCATTTGTAGAATCTCAGGCAGACAGCCAGCTTGTGAAGGGGTATCAGTATTTTAAGGTATGTGATGACTACCAGCTTGAATATGTTCTGGTGGCACATGGAGATGATGAGGATACCTACATGGTTGGTAAGCTTGCGGCGTTCCAGATCCAGAATCTGATCGTTGCCTATAAGGAGCGGTTTGATAAAGACAGCTTCATCAAGAATCTTTTGCTGGATAACCTGCTTCTGGTGGATATCTATAACCGTGCGAAGAAGCTTCATATTGATGCAGATGTGCGCCGTGTGGTTATGATCATGGAACTGGAACAGGAAAAAGACCATAATTCCATGGAGGTGGTAAAGAGTCTGTTCAGCAATAAGCCAAAGGACTTTATCACAGCCGTAGACGAGAGAAGCATCATTGTTGTAAAACAGCTTGAGGATGGAGAAAATTACAGTGATATGGACAAGCTTGCCCGCATGATCCTTGATACTCTTGGATTTGGTCCGGACAGCGGAGTTCATATTGCATATGGAACGATCGTAAATGAACTGAAAGAGGTTTCCCGCTCTTACAAAGAAGCGAGAATGGCTCTTGACGTAGGCAAGATCTTCTTTGGTGACAAAGATGTGATCGCATACAGTTCACTGGGAATCGGCAGACTGATCTATCAGCTTCCTATTCCGCTGTGTAAGATGTTCATAAAAGAAATCTTTGAAAATAAATCACCGGATGATTTTGACGAAGAGACTCTGGTGACAATAGATAAATTCTTTGAGAACAGCCTGAACGTTTCGGAGACATCCAGACAGCTTTATATTCACAGAAATACCCTGGTATATCGTCTGGATAAGCTGCAGAAGAGCACAGGACTGGATCTCAGAGTATTTGAGGATGCGATTACATTTAAAATTGCGCTGATGGTCGTAAGATACATGAAGTATATGGAAACACTGGAATACTGAAAATAATAAAAAAGAATCTTCTGTATACAGGAGATTCTTTTTTTAATACAGAGATTAGTAATAAAACCTTGAATTCATTTTCTCTTTCCTGTACAATAAAACCCGGTAAGCAAAAAAGAAATCAAAAAACACTTGAAATTTACATGGAAATATGTTACAACATTGTTACAAAAGCGTTAAAATGTTGATTCTGCAATAGAAGGAGGAACATATGATAGATTTAATTGATGTAAGTAAGTCATACGGAAAAGGCCTTCCGGCTGTGAACCATGCCAACTTACATGTAGATAAAGGAGAATTTGTGTTTGTGGTGGGAAGCAGCGGCTCCGGTAAGTCCACACTTATTAAGCTTCTTATGAAGGAGCTGGATACCACCAGCGGACAGCTGATCGTCAGCGGGGAGCGTCTGGAAACTATGAAACATCGCCGTGTTGCGAAATATCGCAGGAAGCTGGGCGTAGTGTTCCAGGATTTCCGGCTTCTCAAAGACCGTAACGTATACGAAAATGTGGCATTTGCACAGCGGGTGATCGGAAGACCGGGAAAGGTGATCCGCAGAAGAGTTCCCGAGGTTCTTCAGGAGGTAGGTCTTGCAGGTAAATACAAATCCTATCCGGATGAGCTTTCCGGTGGAGAGCAGCAGAGAGTGGCTCTTGCCAGAGCTCTTGTAAACCGTCCCGATATCCTTCTGGCAGATGAACCGACAGGTAATCTGGATCCTCAGACAGCGGAGGAGATCATGAACCTGATCGCGGAGATCAACGAACGAGGCACGACGGTACTGGTGGTAACTCATAACAAAGATATTGTAAACGCAATGAAAAAAAGGGTAGTTACCATGAATGAGGGCGTCATTGTCAGCGACGAGAAAGAAGGAGGATATCATGAGGCCTAGTACAATATGGTTTACCCTGAAACAGGGTATTAAAAATATAAAAAGAAACTGGATGTTTTCACTTGCATCGATACTGACAATGGCTGCATGTATTTTTCTGGTAGGAGTTTTTTACTCTATCGTGAATAATGTGGATAACATTGCGCATAAGGTAGAACAGGAAGTCCCCATTACTGTGTTTTTTGAGGAAGGGACTACTCAGGAGCAGATCGATGCCATCGGGGAACAGATCAGACAGAGACCTGAGGTGGAAAATATTGTATTCAAGTCTGCCGAGGAAGCATGGAATGATTTTAAAGATCAGTATTTCCAGGGATCTGAAGCTGCAGAAGGGTTTAAGGATGATAATCCTCTTGTAAATTCGGCAAACTATCAGGTTTATATGAACCAGATCGAGATGCAGTCAGACCTGGTAACCTATATTCAGGGACTGGAGCATGTCCGTGAGGTCGAACAGTCCGAACAGGCTGCAAAAACTCTTGGAAGCTTTAACCGTCTGGTTTCCATTGCTTCTATGGTAGTGATCGGACTCCTTGTACTGATTTCTATTTTCCTGATCCATAATACGATTTCTGTGGGCGTGTCTGTTCGTAAGGAAGAAATCGGGATCATGAAGTATATCGGTGCGACAGATGGTTTTGTACGCGCGCCTTTTGTAATGGAAGGTATCGTGCTGGGAGTGATCGGTGCGGCGATCCCTCTGACTGCCTTATATTTTCTGTATAACAGTGCGGTAGAATATGTACTGGTTAAATTTAATGTACTGACTGGTGTGGTTGATTTTATTCCGGTACTTGAAATCTATAAGACACTTCTTCCTATCGGACTTGGACTTGGAATCGGAATCGGTCTGATCGGAAGCTTCTGGACAACCAGAAAGCATTTAAGAGTCTGAAAATTAATTTTTGAATTTTTATGCGGCATAAGGTGCTGCCCGCAATAACAGGGCAGTGCATTGTGCCGCTTGTCTGTTACGGGAGGTGCTGAAGAGATGAAAAAAGAATTCATAAAGGGAATCGCGGCAGGAGTAGCTTTTTCTGTGGCAGTGGGAGCAGGCGGTTACCTGGGGTATAAGACAAGAGATAATAGTGTGCTTTCGGACACAGAGCATGTGCAGAAACTGAAATATCTGGAACACCTTATTGAACAGGATTATCTGGGAGATGCGGATAAAGAGCAGCTGGCAGAGGGGCTTTATGCAGGACTTATCTATGGACTGGGAGATGCCTATTCCAGATATTATACAGAAGAAGAATATAAACAGGAAACCTCCAGTACTTCGGGATCCTACGTCGGCATTGGAGTTGGGATGCAGAAAAATCAGGAAGGCGGCGTGGTCATAGCAGAATGTTATGAAGGCGGCCCCGGGGATCGCGCAGGATTGAAAACAGGAGACATTATCAGTGCTATTGATGGAACGGATATTACAGATATGGAAGTTTCTGATGTAGTGGAAATGATTCGGGAGGAAGGAAGAGAACAGGCTGTTCTGACTGTTCACCGCCAGGACGAAGATCAGGCGCTGGAGATTACTGTGGAGATTACAGATGTGGAACTTCCGTCAGTTTTTGAGGAAATGCTGGAAAATAAAGTTGGATACATGAGGATCTCTCAGTTTACAGATGTAACTCCGGAACAATATCAGGAGGCTTTTCAGGCTCTGGAAGATCAGGGGATGGAAAAGCTTGTGATCGACCTCAGAGGAAATCCGGGAGGTCTTCTGACTTCTGTCTGCAACATTCTGAATCATATTTTGCCGGAAGGGCTGATTGTATATACGGAAGATAAATACGGAAACCGCAGTGAAGAAAAGTCCGAAGGAAAAACAGCTCTGGATATTCCGCTGGCGGTACTGGTAAATGAAAACAGTGCCAGTGCTTCGGAAATTTTCGCGGGAGCGGTAAAGGATTATGGGATCGGAACCATTGTGGGGACCACTACATTTGGAAAAGGTGTGGTTCAGGAGCTGCTTCCTCTGAATGACGGAAGCGCAGTAAAGCTTACCATATCCAATTATTATACCCCAAAGGGAAATTCGATTCAGGATGTGGGTATCCATCCTGATGTGGAGGTGAAACTGAATCCGGAGCTTTTAAATAAAGAAGAAATTGCTCACGAGGAGGATAATCAGCTTCAGGAAGCACTTAAGATCCTGGAAAAGAGCAACACGGCAGACAGTAATTCATGAGAAATGTGCCGGTATTTTGCAGAGGGTTTTTGTTGCAGGAGACCAACTTCAATGGTATGATAAGGGTGTAGCAATTTTGCAGTGCGCCATGCCGGAGAGCGTGACGGGAAAGGAAAAAGTATGAGAGAATATGTGATCACAACCGACAACAATGCAGATCTTCCGGAAGAATATTATACAGAACACGGAGTAGGCTGTATGTACCTCAGCTATACAATGGATGACATTCATTATTCTCATGAGAATTTTTTGCCGGAGAAAGATTTTTATGCAAAAATGAGACAGGGAGCCATGCCTACCACAGCACAGGTGAATCCTCAGGAAGCCAGAAGCGTATTTGAACCTTATCTGAAAGATGGAAAAGATATTCTTCATATTGCTTTTTCTTCCGGATTAAGCGGAACCTATAACAGCTGCCGGATCGCAGCGGAGGAGCTTATGGAAGAATATCCAGAAAGAACGATTACAGTCGTTGATTCACTGGCGGCATCTCTGGGACAGGGACTGCTTGTGCACCTTGCCCAGAAAAAGAAAGAAGAAGGCGTCAGTATGGAAGACGTAGCCCGATGGACAGAGGAGAACAAAAATCATATGGTTCATCTGTTTACAGTCGATGACCTGAATCATCTGTACAGAGGCGGACGTGTATCAAAAACCACGGCAGTTCTTGGGGGAATGTTGAACATCAAGCCGATACTTCATGTGGATGAAGAAGGACACCTGATTCCTGTTGGCAAGATCCGGGGACGAAAAAAATCACTTCTGGAACTGGCTGCACTTATGGACAAACAGATCGGAAGCTACGGGGAATCCTGTGATACCGTATTTATCAGCCACGGAGACTGTCTGGAGGAGGCTGAATTTCTGGCATCAAAAATAAAAGAGAAATACAGGATTAAAACAGAGATTATCAATTATGTGGGCGCAGTGATCGGAGCGCACTCCGGACCGGGAACCATGGCGCTGTTTTTTGTGGGTGATGTAAAATAAATGTAACAATTTGATAATATTTCGTAAAAAAAGCTTGCTTTTTCTTCAATTTTTCCGTAAAATAATAGAGACGCTATAGAACGTTGGGGAAAGGATGGAGAAAATGAATCGAGAACGAAAAGGAAAAGGAATAACTGCATTTCTTCTGGCCGTGCTTATGATGATTTCTACTGTTTTCTGTACAGAAATACCGGTAAGTGCATACTCTTTTAAAAATACCATTGCCAAAAGCCGTATTACAACAACTGTTGTGAGTTCGGGAAGCTATTCTATAAAGATCAAATGGGATAAATCCCGCCTTGCAAATAACTATGCAATTTACAGAAAAACGGGAAATCAGTCTTTTAAAAGAATAAAAACAGTAAATAAACATACTTTTAGTTATATTGATAAAAATCTGGTTTCTGGTACTCAGTATGAGTATGCTGTTCGTGGCTTGAGAAAAGAAGGCGGCGGAAAAGAAGTGTTAAGTAAATACAAAACTGTAGCCGCAGTTACCCGTCCTGCCCGAATGAAACTGGGCAGTATAAGTGCCAAAGCAGACTCCAGTAATCAGGTTACAGTATCCTGGAAAAAATCAGGAAAGGCAGATGGTTATCAGATATATCGAAAAGCGTCCGGCCAGAAATGGAGATTGCTGGCAGATGTTTCTCCCGATACAGTTAAATATGTGGATAAAAAAGCGTCTGCCAATACAAAATATGTATATACGATACGTGCATATAAAAAATTGGGAAACCAGAAATTACTGGCAGACTACCGGGAAGGAAAAAAAGTAATAGAGAGTAACCTTGTTCAGACACCGCCAACAGCGTGTCCGAAGTTTAATTCAGCCCAGAAAGAGGTTATGAAAAAAATTCTTTACGCAGTAGAGACAGGCGGACAGGTCTATGGAAATCAGGACTATGCGGATTTTACACAAGCGTATACCAACAGTGGTGCAGAACATGCTATTACCATTGGAGCCGGGCAGTGGTATGCGACAGAAGCACAGAGACTTCTCAAACTGATCCATACAAAAAGCCCTGCTACATGGAAAAAATATGATAAAGACAATGCTGTATGGAAGGATGTATGTAATCAGAACTGGAATACATATAAGCTCAGTAAAAACCACGATAAAGCAAAGCGTATTATAAATATTATTAAATCTCCTGCTGGAATTAAATGTCAGGATCAACTGATGTATGAACAGATTAATGAGATGGAGGCAGAAATCCGTAAGCTTGGGATTACCGAGCCAAAATCTGTTGGTATGTTCATCAATATCCGTCATCAGGGCGGCTACGGTGCGGTGACTCGTGTACTTCGTAAAACAAAACGACCGGTGAATCTGGATAATATTTTTGCAGCGCTAAAGACAGATACCGGAAATCAGGTAGGAACCTACCGTACAAGACAAGATAAGGTTTATACCTGGCTGAACAAATATATGTAATAAATATTGAAACTATTGTATTTATCATAAAAAAGTGATATGATTAGATAAATTGAATAAGAAGAACAACAGGTGCCGGAGATGATCCGGATAATAGGGAAACAGGTGTGAATCCTGTACGATCTCGTCACTGTATTTAAGGAGTATGGAGCTGTGTATGTTATATACAGTCACTGGGAAACCGGGAAGGCTGCTTCATATGATGATCTATAAGCCAGGAAACCTGCCTGTTGTTGGTACGGGGACTGGAGTCCCGGATCACGAGTAATTGGTTGTACCGCGCATTTCCGCAGGCCTTTTACCTTTTTGTAGAAGGCTTTTTTCTTGCAAAAGAAGAATTTTGTGAAAAAACAGGCAGGAAATTTTTCTCCGTACATTTTTATTCAGTTTGGAGCAGACTGCAGACAGTCGGGCGGCTCTGCTTAGACAGTGTAAGAATAAGGAGGAAAAATCATGAAAAACAAAACAGTAAAAGCACTGGTATTACTGATGACTGCAACAACGGTATCTATGATGGGATCTGCAAGTATTTTTGCTTCCGAAGCAGAAGCGGATGCGGCAGTAGAAGCTGCGGCAGAGGAAAGTACAGACACGGAAACCGGAGATGCAGATCAGGAAGCTGCCGATCATGTGGCGGCGCTTATTGATAAGATCTATGTTCAGGAAAGAACAGAAACCACAGATGAGGACTGCAAAGCTGCAAAGGAAGCATGGGATGCACTGACAGATGCACAGAAGGAAATGGTAGAAGGCGAGTCTGCAAGCCCGGATTATTTCGGACTGGATACGGGAGACGCTTCTGCAGACGATCCGCGTAATGCAGATGAGATTGGTGAAAACGAGCTTCTGGTGGTAAGCTTTGGTACTTCTTATAATGACAGCCGTGCAGAAGACATCAGGGGAATTGAGGATGCACTTCAGGAGGCTTATCCGGACTGGGCGGTAAGAAGAGCCTTTACAGCACAGATCATTATCAATCATGTACAGGCAAGAGACGGAGAAGTGATTGATAACATGCAGCAGGCGCTTGACCGTGCAGTGGAAAATGGTGTAAAAAATCTTGTGGTACAGCCAACGCATCTGATGCATGGTGCAGAGTATGATGAAATGACAGAAGCTCTGGAAGAATATCAGGATAAATTTGAGTCCGTTGCTATTGCAGAACCAATGCTTGGTGATGTGGGAGACGACGCTACTGTGGTCAATGCAGACAAAGAAGCTGTTGCAAAGGCTGTTACGGATGCTGCCGTTGCAGATGCCGGATTTGACAGCATGGAAGCTGCAGCAGAAGATGGTACTGCTTTTGTGTTCCTGGGACATGGAACCTCCCATACGGCAAAGGTAAGCTACAGCCAGATGCAGACTCAGATGGAAGAACTTGGATTCGCCAACGCATTTATCGGGACCGTTGAAGGGGAACCGGAAGATACTGCATGTGAAGCAGTGGTTGAAAAAGTAAAAGAAGCCGGATACAAGAACGTTATTCTTCGCCCGCTTATGGTAGTTGCAGGAGATCATGCAAATAATGATATGGCAGGCAGCGAAGAAGATTCCTGGAAGAGTATGATGGAAGCATCCGGTGCTTTTGAGTCTGTAGACACACAGATCGCAGGTCTGGGAAGAATCGATGCAGTAAAAGATCTTTATGTAGAGCATACAAAGGCGGCAATAGATTCTCTGGAAACAGAAGAGAACGCAGCGGAAGAAGAAACTGCAGAAACAGCAGAAGAATAAAAAAATCAACAGACTGCAGCTTATGGCAGTCTGTTTTTTTGAAAGGAGATATTTCTTATGAAACGAAAACTTGTGATGATATTATGTGCCGTATGCACGATTTCTATGGCAGGAAGCAGCCTGGTACTGGCAGAGGAAGAGAAGACGGAAATTTCCCGGGAAAGTGAAGAGGCGAAAGAGGATTCCGCCGGAGAAACAGCAGATGCGGTACCTGAGGACGGTGTCTATACGGCAGAATTTGACACAGACAGCAATATGTTTCATGTAAATGAAGCAAATGACGGAAAAGGAACACTGACGGTCAAAGACGGAAAAATGACGATCCATGTAAGCCTGGTATCGAAAAGCATTGTAAATCTGTTAGTGGGAACTGCAGAGGATGCACAAAAAGAAGGCGCAGAGATCCTGGAGCCTACCACAGACGAGGTGACATACAGCGACGGATATAAAGAGGAAGTCTTTGGATTCGACATTCCGGTTCCTGCGCTGGATGAAGAGTTCGACTGTGCCCTCCTTGGAAAAAAGGGCAAATGGTACGATCATAAGGTAAGTGTCTCCGAGCCGGTACCGGCAGAGGAAACTGCAGAAAAAGAGGAAGCATCTATTGGCACTACAGTGGAAGAGCTGAAGCTGGAAGACGGAAACTATACGGCAGAGGTCACTCTGGAAGGCGGTTCCGGAAAGGCAACTGTGGAAAGTCCGGCAAAACTGGAGATCAGGGATGGAAAGGCAATCGCAGAACTGATCTGGAGCAGCCCCAACTATGATTACATGATCGTAGATGGAGAAAAATATGAGATGACCAACACAGAGGGAAATTCAACCTTTGAAATTCCGGCTGCAGCTTTTGATACTGCCCTGGCGGTAAAAGCTGATACCGTTGCCATGAGCGAACCCCATGAAATCGACTATACACTGCAGTTTGACTCTGCATCCATAGAAAAGGCAAAATAATATGAAAAAAATAATGACCTGTCTGCTGATGAGTTTTTTTCTGCTTGTATGTGCCTGTCCGGTCCAGGCAGAAGAAAAGGAAAATACTTATACGGAAATAGGGGGACTTACGTTTGATCACAGCATGGAGCTTACCTATGCGGAACAGTTTTCTGTGGATTATTACAGGGACGGCTATGCATTGATCACCATTGCAGAGGAAGGACAGTTTCTGGTAGTCCCGGAAGGAAAAGAAGCGCCGGAAGGTCTGGACAAAAATATTACGGTGATCCAAAAACCTGTAGAAAATATCTATCTGGTGGCAACCTCTGCCATGAATCTTTTCTGTGCTCTGGACGGTCTGGATCATATCAGCCTGTCAGGAACCGATGCGGACGGCTGGTATATTGAGGACGCAAAAAAAGCGCTGGAGGACGGAAGAATTTCATTTGCGGGAAAATACAGTGCTCCGGACTATGAGCTGATCCTGGACAAACAGTGTGGCCTGGCGGTAGAATCAACGATGATCTACCATATGCCGGAGGTAAAAGAAAAACTGGAACAGTTCGGGATTCCGGTTCTTGTGGAACATTCCAGCTATGAATCTCATCCGCTGGGACGAACAGAATGGCTGAAGCTATATGCGGTGCTTCTGGATAAAGAGGAGGACGCTGAGAAGCTGTTTCAGGAGCAGGCGGAGAAGCTGGAAAAAATAGAGGACAGTCGAAATACAGGAAAAAAAGTGGCATTTTTTTATATCAATTCAGTAGGCTCTGTGAATGTGCGGAAATCTAACGATTATGTGGCAAAAATGATCGATCTGGCCGGAGGAGAATACATTTTTCAGGATCTTGGAAAAGACGACAATGCACTTTCTACCATGAACATGCAGATGGAGGAATTTTATGCCTCTGCCAAAGATGCGGATTATATTATCTATAACAGCACCATTGACGGTGAACTGACAGACATTTCCCAGCTTTTGTCAAAAAGCTCCCTTCTGGGAGACTTTAAAGCCGTAAAAGAGGGAAATGTATGGTGTACAGAGCAGAATCTGTTTCAGGAGACCCTGGAGTTGGGAACCATGATCGAAGATATCCATACCATGCTGATCTCAGAGGATAAAGAACTGGATTCTCTGACCTTTATGCACAAATTGAAATAAATCATTGACACAGGAAGGATAAACGCATGCATAAAAAGCTACATATCAGATACTGGGCGTCCTTTGGGCTGCTGGTCCTGATGCTGATCTTATTTATCATATGGAACATCAATTCCGGAAGCATCCCTATTTCCGTCAGGGAAATTCTTGAGATTCTGTTTCTGGGAGGAGGGGAGGAAACTGCACGGAATATTGTGTGGGAGATCCGGCTTCCAAGGATCCTTTCCGCAGTGATCCTTGGCGGCGCGCTGTCCGTATCCGGATTCCTGCTCCAGACTTTTTTCGGGAATCCCATTGCCAGTCCCTTTGTACTTGGCATTTCTTCCGGTGCAAAACTGGTGGTATCTCTTGTTATGATCTTTCTTCTGGGCAGATCCATGGTGGCTTCTTCCGCAGTCCTGATCCTGGCAGCCTTTGCAGGCTCTATGATCTCCATGGGATTTGTACTTCTTGTGGCAAAGAAAGTAAAGCTGATGTCAGCTCTGATCATCAGCGGCATCATGATCGGATATATCTGTTCTGCCATTACGGATTTTGTGATCACTTTTGCAGATGATTCAAATATCGTAAACCTTCACAACTGGTCCATGGGAAGCTTTTCCGGAATGAGCTGGGAGAATGTAAGGGTGATGGCTGTGGTGGTACTGCTCTCCTCCCTGATCGTATTTTTGATGTCCAAGCCCATCGGAGCCTATCAGCTGGGAGAAGGCTACGCCCAGAATATGGGAGTGAACATTAAAGTATTCCGGGTGGCTCTTATCCTGCTGTCCAGTATCCTCTCTGCCTGCGTGACCGCATTTGCAGGCCCGATCTCCTTTGTAGGGATTGCTGTTCCTCATCTGGTAAAAAGCCTTCTCAAAACAGCAAAACCGCTTCTGGTGATACCGGCCTGTTTTCTGGGAGGCGCTGTATTCTGTCTGTTCTGTGACCTGATCGCCAGAACTGCCTTTGCCCCTACGGAACTCAGTATCAGCTCCGTAACGGCGGTGTTTGGTGCGCCGGTTGTTATCTATATCATGATCCGAAGAAAGAGGTCTGCGCAATGAATGAATTTTATGTACATACAGAACAGATGACGGTAGGATATGACGGAAAGCCTCTGATCCGGAATATCGAGATCCGTCTGAAAAGAGGAGAGATCCTGACTTTGATCGGGCCGAACGGAGCCGGCAAGTCCACAATTCTCAAAAGCATGACAAGACAGCTGAAGCTGGTAGGGGGAACCGTTTATCTGGGCGGGAAACAAATGAGCCGCATGTCAGGAAAAGAAGTGGCGAAAAAGCTGGCAGTCGTTATGACCGAAAGAATCCGCCCCGAACTGATGACCTGTGAGGATATTGTGGCAACCGGACGTTACCCTTATACCGGAACCCTGGGGATCCTCGGAGAAAAAGACTGGGAAAAGGTTCACGAGGCCATGGAGCTGGTTCATGCGCTGGATTTCAAAGACCGGGATTTTACAGCCATCAGCGACGGACAGCGCCAGAGGATCCTTCTGGCAAGAGCCATTTGTCAGGAGCCGGAGATCATAGTTCTTGACGAGCCCACTTCATTTCTGGATATCCGCCATAAGCTGGAGCTTCTGGCCATTCTGAAAAACATGGTGGTCCGGAAAAAAACAGCAGTGCTGATGTCCCTCCATGAGCTGGATCTGGCACAGAAGATATCCGATCATGTGATCTGCGTCCATGGAGACCAGATTGAAAAATATGGTTCTCCTGAAGATATCTTTACTTCGGAATATGTGCACCATCTTTACGGAATCACAACAGGAAGCTACAATGCCGCTTTTGGATGTCTGGAAATGGATCCTCCAAAAGGGAAACCGGAGGTTTTTGTGATCGGAGGAAACGGAAGGGGAATCCCTGTTTACCGGAAACTGCAGCGTGCCGGAATCCCGTTTGCAGCCGGGATCCTTCATAAAAACGATATGGATCATGAAGTGGCAAAGGTTCTTGCGGCAGAAGTAATAGAAGAAGAGCCTTTTTCCATGATCAGTGAAGAAAATTTCCGGAGAGCAGGAAAACTGATGGAAACCTGCAGCCGCGTGATCTGCTGTGTGGATGTATTTGGGCCTGTTAATGAAAAAAATCGTCAGCTGATGAAACTGGCAGAAGCTTCCGGAAAGCTGGAAAAAAGCTAAAAAGCCCCCTGCTTTTTACAAAACTGTGAACAATTTCTCACAGACTTGTACAGAGTGGGGGATTTTGTTATAATGAAACATCAGAAGAAAGAGTTTTATAGAAAGAAACAGGTGTTTTCATGGCAAATACAGTACAGCAGAAAAAGCTGGCTGAGCAGAAAAAAAGAAAAAAGAGATCTGCGGGCAGACAGAAGGTTGATTATTATGATTACAGCCTTCTGGCAGTGGTAATCCTTCTGACCTGCTTCGGCCTGATCATGCTTTACAGTACCAGTTCCTATATGGCAGAGGTGAAGTATGGGGACGATATGTATTTTTTCAAGAAGCAGGCATTTATCAGTGCAGGATGCATTGTGCTGATGATCATTATATCCAGGATTGATTATCATATCCTGACGAGATTTGTGACGGTTCTGTATGCCGCAGCCTTTATATTGATGGCTATGGTACGTTTTACCCCTCTGGGAGTCCGTGTAAACGGAGCAAAAAGATGGCTGAAGCTGGGAATCCAGTTCCAGCCTTCGGAGATTGCCAAGATTGCGGTGATCGTCTGTCTGCCCTATATGATTGTAAAAATGGGAAAGCAGGTACAGACCCTGAAGGCGTGTATGATCCTGGGGCTGGCCGGCATCATTCTGGCAGGCGGCGCTTATGTTTTTACAGATAACCTGAGTACGGCAATCATTATTTTTGGTATTACAGCCGGGCTGATTTTTGTAGCCCATCCAAAAGTCAGGATCTTTCTTTATATTGCGGGAGTGGGGCTGGTTCTGGTGGCAGCCCTGGTACTGTTTTTGAATGCAACGGTAGATCCCGCCACCAATGAGAATTTCCGTATCGGACGAATTCTGGTATGGCTTCATCCGGAGGATTTTGCAGATGGAGACGGGTATCAGACGCTTCAGGCTCTTTACGCCATCGGATCCGGAGGACTTATGGGAAGAGGCCTGGGAAACAGTATTCAGAAGTTGGGAAGTGTTCCCGAGGCACAGAATGATATGATCTTTTCTATTGTTTGTGAAGAACTGGGAATACTGGGAGGAATTATGGTGCTCCTTTTGTTTTCCTATCTTCTTTACCGACTGTTTTTTATTGCACAGAACGCACCGGATATGTTCGGTTCTCTGATGGTGACGGGAGTATTTATCCATATTTCCCTTCAGGTGGTCTTTAACATAGCCGTTGTGGTAAACCTGATGCCAAACACAGGAGTCACCCTGCCGTTTATCAGTTACGGAGGTACTTCCATTGTGTTCCTGATGTCGGAAATCGGTCTGGCATTAAGTGTTTCCCGGAAAATCAGATTTCAGGATATATAAAAAACAGAAGAAGCTCCGGAAAGGGAGAAAATACCGGAAATCTATTGACAAAAATCTGTACAGAATATATACTTTCCACATCAAAGTATCATTTTGGATAAAAGGAGAAGAGAGTAATGTTAGAAGAAATGAGAAAAATGATCGCAGAGCAGTTAAGCTGTGATGAAAATGAGATCACAGCAGACACTTCTTTTAAGGATGATCTGGGAGCGGATTCTCTGGATCTGTTTGAACTGGTAATGGCACTGGAGGATGAGTACAATATCGAGATTCCGGCAGAAGAGCTTACGGATCTGGCTACTGTAGGCGATGTGATCGAATATCTGAAAGGCAGAGGCATCGAAGCATAATTGAGAAAAATTCCCTGAGGCAGAGATGTCTCAGGGTCTTTCATTGATAAGACAAAATAAATGGGAAGAGGAGAACCATCATGACAAAGTTAAGAACAAGATTTGCACCGAGCCCAACAGGAAGAATGCATGTGGGAAATCTGCGTACAGCCCTTTATGCATACCTGATCACGAAACATGAGGGAGGAGATTTCATCCTCCGTATCGAGGATACCGATCAGGAACGTTATATGGAGGGAGCGGTGGACATTATTTACCGCACCATGGAAAAAACAGGCCTGCTTCATGATGAAGGACCGGATAAAGATGGCGGCGTAGGTCCTTATGTACAGAGCGAGCGTCAGGCCTCCGGTCTTTACCTGAAATATGCGCAGCAGCTGATTGATCAGGGAGATGCCTACTATTGCTTCTGCGGACAGGAGGAACTGGAATCCATGAAGCGTGTGGTTGCAGGCAAGGAAATTTCCATTTATGACAAACGCTGCCTGAATCTTCCGAAGGAAGAGGTGGAGAGACGTCTGGCAGCAGGAGAGCCTCATGTGATCCGTTTTAACATGCCGACAGAGGGAACTACCACTTTCCATGACGTGATTTATGGAGATATCACTGTAAATAATGAGGAGATGGAGGATCTGATCCTGATCAAATCTGACGGATATCCTACCTACAATTTTGCCAATGTGGTAGACGATCATCTGATGGGAATCACGCATGTGGTACGTGGAAATGAGTATCTGTCCTCTGCACCGAAATACAACCGTATCTATGAGGCGTTTGGATGGGATATTCCGGTTTATGTACACTGTCCGCTGATCACGAACGAGGAACACCAGAAGCTCAGCAAGCGTTCCGGACATTCCTCTTATGAGGATCTGGTAGATCAGGGCTTCCTGACAGAAGCAATCGTGAATTTTGTAGCGCTTCTGGGATGGAGTCCGCAGGAGAACAGAGAAATCTTTTCCCTGGAAGAACTGGTGGAGGCATTTGACTACCATCATATCAGTAAATCTCCGGCAGTCTTTGATATTCAGAAGCTTCGTTGGATGAACGGAGAATATATTAAAAAAATGGATCCGGAAGCTTTTTATGAAAAAGCGCTGCCGTATATGAAGGAAGTCCTGAAAAAAGAATACGATTTTCACAAGATTGCCGGAATGGTACAGACCAGAATCGAAGTATTTCCGGATATCCCGGCACTGATCGACTTCTTTGAGGAGGTTCCGGAGTATGATTCTGCCATGTACTGTCATAAAAAAATGAAAACAACAGAAGAGACATCTCTTGCTGTATTGAAAGAAGTTCTTCCTGTACTGGAGGAGCAGGAGGAATACAAAAATGATCCTCTCTTTGCAGCTTTAAGCGCTTTTGTAAAAGAAAAAGGCTATAAAAACGGATATGTGATGTGGCCGCTGCGTACTGCAGTGTCCGGCAAGCAGATGACTCCGGCAGGCGCTACAGAGATTATGGAGATCATTGGAAAAGAAGAAACTCTGAAACGTGTAAAAGCTGCGATTGAAAAACTCAGCTGAGAACGGAATATATGGAACGAAACTCATCTCAAAAACGGGCGATCGCCCACCTGTCAGGTCCTATGATGGTTCTGGCAGGCCCCGGATCGGGGAAAACCTCAGTAATTGTGGAAAGAACCGCATATATGACGCAAAAAGGCGGGATTTCTCCGGCCTCTGTTCTTGTTGTGACTTTTTCCAGAGCGGCTGCAAAAGAAATGAAAGAAAGATTCCTGAAGTTTACAGGGCTGGAGCATACACCGGTTACCTTTGGTACCTTCCACGGAGTGTTTTATGCGATTCTGAAGCAGGCCTATGGATTTACGGCTGCAAATATTTTATCAGAGGAGGAAAAAAACGGAATCCTGAAAGAAATGATTCTGGAATATGGAGGAGATCTGGCTGAGGAAGGAGATTTTTCAGACGAGCTTGCAAAAGAAATCAGTGTGGTAAAAGGAAGCCGGATTTCACTGGAGCATTATTATTCTTCCTGCTGTCCGGATGAAATATTCCGACAGATCTACAGAGGATATTGCAATACCTGCAGCAAAAAAAGAAAACTGGATTTTGATGATATGCTTCTGTATTGCTATGAACTGTTTCAGAAGAGAGCGGATATCCTCGGCACATGGCAGAAAAAATTCCGATATATTCTGGTGGATGAATTTCAGGATATCAATCAGCTTCAATATGACATTGTCCGGATGCTGGCAAAACCGGAAGATAACCTGTTTATCGTAGGAGACGACGATCAGTCCATTTATCATTTCCGTGGAGCGAGACCGGAGATCATGTTGAATTTTACCAGGGATTATCCGGGGGCGGAGACGGTAGTGCTGGATATTAATTACCGTTGTACAAAACGGATCCTGTCTTCTGCCATGAATGTGATCGGTGAAAATAAAAAAAGATTTCGGAAAACTCTGTCTACGCCTAATCAGGAAGGCTCACCGGTACTTTTGCGGGAGTTTGCCAATCCCAGAGAAGAGTATCTGACTGTTGTGGGAGAACTGAAAGAACGGATAGAAAAAGGCGCGGATCTCAGAGATACGGCAATTCTTCTTCGGACAAATCAGGAAGCGGAAGGTCTGGTGGGAGCTTTGATGGAACGCGGGATTCCGTTTCAGATGAAGGAAACTCTTCCAAATCTTTTCCATCACTGGATCTGCAGGAACCTTCTGGCATATATGCGCCTTGCGGGCGGACAGAACAGACGCAGGAATTTTCTTGAGATTATGAATCGCCCCAACAGATACCTTTCCAGAGATGCCCTGGCAATTTCCGGAGAACTGTCTCTGGATCAGTTGAAGGAATATTATAAGGACAGGGACTGGATGTGCGACAGGATCACGACTCTGGAAACCCACCTTCGTATTCTGAACGGTCTTCCGCCCTATGCGGCAGTCAATTTTATCCGTAAGGGAATGGGGTATGAAGAATACTTGCAGGAATATGCACAGTATCGTAAAATAAAACCAGAAGAGCTTTTTGAAATTCTGGATCGCTTATCCGAAAGCGCCAGAAATATGGACAGCCTTCAGGCATGGGAGAAATATATTCAGGAGTATACGGAACGTTTGAACGAACAGGCGAAAAAACAGGAAAAAGATAAGGAAGGCGTTCTGATTTCCACACTTCACGGATCAAAGGGGCTGGAGTATGACCATGTATATATCCTGAATGTAAATGAAGGAAGCATCCCTTATAAAAAGGCAGTTCTGGAGGCTGCTCTGGAGGAAGAACGGCGTTTGTTTTATGTAGGTATGACACGGGCGAAAAAAACACTGCAGCTTTGTTATGTGAAACGTCAGTATGAAAAAACACGTGAGCCATCAAGATTTCTTAAGGAGGTTGGATTATGAAGGCAGTTGTATATGTAACAGAAATTCCACAGAAATATGAACGAAAAAACATGGAGCATCTGACAGGGGAAAAACTTCTGGAGACAGCGCTTTTTCAGGAATACGGGAAACAGCTTGCCTTTGAGCCAAGAGCAAAGGGCGAACATGGCAAACCCTTTTTTACCCTGCAGCCGAAGATCCATTACAATATCAGTCATTCCGGGAAATATGTGGTCTGCGTGATGGCTGCCCGGGAAGTGGGAATTGACATTCAGGAGCATAAAGAAACTAAGTATGAACGTATTTTGGAACGTCTGGTTCCGGCGGAAATGATCCAAGGGATTCTGGGTGCAGAAAATATGGTAAAGGAATTTTATGATCAGTGGGTTCTCCGGGAAGCCTATATTAAATGGACAGGGGAAGGATTTTCCAGAGACCTTAAGACAATCCCCATAGAAAGAGGCGGTTATGCCTTTCTTGATATTGATGATGGATACAGCTGTGCGGTCTGGGCAGGGGAAACGCCGGAGATTACAGTGAAGCAGGTAGAAGTAAGCCTTGAGTTTTGACTCAGGGCTTTTTTAAACAGTTATAGAGAAATCCGGTTTACCAGTAGTACAGGCATGCTTTTGATAAAAAGCACGGAATGAAAACGGGTTTGTCCACATATACTGGATGTAAAGAGAGGTGAGGAGCATAGAGGCCGGTCAGATTCTGAATTTGTTTTCGGGAAATATCAGGGAGCTTCTGGCACAGGCGGAGCTGGATTATGACAGGATCTGTGAGATTCGTCTGCGTGCAGGACGCCCGTTATTTCTGATTTATGACAAAGGAGAGTATTTTCTCAGAACCAGGGGAAAAGAACCGTATCTGGTTACAAAAGAGGATCTGAAGGAAACTCTGGAGTATATCAGCGGATATTCTCTTTATGCCTATGAGGATGAGATACGTCAGGGCTATATGAGTGTTCAGGGAGGACACAGAGTGGGAGTTACCGGTAAGGTAATACTGGATGGGGATCGGATCCGGGGAATGAAATATATTTCCTGCATTAATCTTCGGCTTGCCCATGAGATAAGAGGATGTGCAGATCCGGTTATGCCATTCGTACGAAAAGGAAAACGTATTTTTCATACATTGATCATTTCCCCGCCCGGATGCGGAAAAACCACTCTCCTGAGAGATATGATCCGCCAGCTTAGCAATGGGAGTGAAGAATATCCGGGAGTTACTGTAGGAGTGGTGGATGAGAGGAGCGAACTGGCAGGATGTTATCAGGGGATTCCACAGAATGATCTGGGAATCCGGACAGATATACTGGATGGCTGTCCAAAGGCGCAGGGGATGCAGATGCTGATCCGGTCAATGACTCCTTCTGTGGTGGCGGTAGACGAGCTGGGAAGAGAAGAGGATTACAAGGCAGTGGAATCCGTAATACACAGTGGCTGCAGACTCATTGCCACAGCTCATGGGGAAAGCCTGGAGGACATTTTTTCCGTCCCCCTTTTTTTCAGATTAAAAAAAATGCGTGTTTTCCAGAGATACATATTTCTGGAAAAGCATGACAGGGCTGGAATTATACGGGAAATATCTGACGAAAGAGGAAATCCATGCTGAAGGCAGCAGGGATTTTTTTAATTGCTGCCGCAGGAGCCGGCATGGGATTCAGTAAAAGCCGGGAACTGACGGTTCGGGAACAGCAGATAAAAAATTTTCTGCAGCTGGCAGGTTATCTGAAGGGAGCAGTACGATATGGAAATGCCTCTTTTCCGGAGGCATTTGAGGAGATCGCACGGCGATTTGAGGGAGAATACAGCGAATTTCTCCGAAAGGTTTCCAGAACTCTCCGGTCTTCTACAGGACAGACCCTGGGAGAAATATTTGGAACCTGTGCAAAGGAAAGCTTTGCACAGACTGCTTTTTCCAGAGAGGAAAAAGAATTGGTTTTTTCACTGGGAGAAAGGCTGGGATATCTGGATCGGGAAATGCAGCTCCGGCAGATAGAAGGATTTGAAACAGAGCTCTCTGCAATGCTCCTTATACTTAGAGAGGAGCTTCCGGAAAAGAAAAAGCTCTGCCGGAGCCTGGGAATCCTCGGAGGTCTTCTGCTGGGGATACTTCTGTGGTAGGAAAGGAGAAAAACTTGGAGGTCAGTATTATCTTCAAAATAGCGGCAGTGGGAATCCTTGTTTCTGTTCTTTCCCAGATCCTGAAGCACAGCGGAAGAGAGGAGCAGGCATTTCTGGTAAGCCTTGCGGGGCTTTTGATCGTTTTGTTCTGGATTGTCCCTTATATTTATGATCTGTTTGAAAGCATACAGACTCTGTTTGTGATGTAGGAGGACAGCTGGGAATGGATATTATAAAAATTTCCCTTCTGGGAGTATGTGGTGTGATACTTGGATTTTTTCTGAAAGGTACCAGACCGGAGTATGCGGCATTTGTGACAATGGGGATCGGCATTATGATCCTGGGGCTTGCAGTGGAAAAGATCCGGTATGTTTTTGAGGCCATTGAAAGGCTTCAGGACAGAATTCCACTGGACAGTGAATATCTGGTTACACTGATCAAGATGATAGGGATTACCTATATCGGTCAGTTCTCAGCCGGAATCTGCCGGGATGCCGGCTGTCAGGCGACGGCAGGGCAGATTGAGCTGTTCTGTAAGCTTTCCGTTATGGTATTGAGTATGCCTGTACTTATGGCTCTGCTGGATACGATACAGCAGTTTTTTGTATGAGCATTATGAAAATAAGACGCATAAATTTCTGTAAGATGCTGGTGTGGATGTTCCTGACGGTTTCTGTAATCGGAGCAGCACAGGTGTGGGCGGCAGATCCCATACAAAGTGGATCACAGCAGAAAGAAACCGGAGAGGAACTGACGGAAAATCTGGAACTGGATCAGGTACAGAAAATGCTGGATGGAATTCTGGGCGGAGACAGCTTCTCTTTAAAAGACGGATTAAAAAAACTGATGCGGGGAGAAGAGCCGGTTTCAGAAGAAATGGTGCAGAATTTTCTGAGGAATCTTTTCTTTTCGGGACTGGAACAGGAAAGGGATTTTTTTATCAGGATTCTCCTCCTGATTTTGGCAGGAGCCCTACTTACAGGTTTTGCGTCTGCCTTTGATAATGGACAGATTGCGGATATCAGTTTTTATGTGGTATATCTTGTATTTTTTATTATGCTGATGGATTCATTTTATGAGAAAGGCCGGAGGCTGGAAGAAATTATTTCCTGGATGTCAGAATTTATGAAAGCGCTGGCGCCGGCATATTTTATGACTGTGGCAGCTTCCTCCGGGGCAGTTTCTGCTGCTGTGTTTTATGAGGGAGTCCTTCTTCTTGCTTGGGTGATCCAGTGGATCCTTCTGAGCCTCCTGCTTCCGGGGGTGCAGCTCTATGTGCTGATACGGCTGGTAAATCATCTTTCCAGAGAAGAAATGCTGGGAAAACTGGCTGAGCTGTTAAACACAATGCTTCGATGGGGACTGAAGACGATTCTGGGGATTGTGACAGGACTTCAGATCATCCGGAATCTGTCTGCTCCGATCATGGATTCTCTGAAAAGAGGGATGATCGGGAAGGCAGCCGGAGCGCTTCCGGGAGTGGGGAATGCAGTAAGCACAGTGACTGAAATCGTATTGACGAGCGCGGTACTTGTACGAAACTGCCTGGGCATCATGATTCTGCTTGCATTTGCGGCGGCCGGAGCCGGATCAGTGCTCCATTATGGTTTCCTGTCTCTGGTATTCCGTTTTTTGTCTGCTGTGGCAGAGCCAGTGTCAGACAGACGGGTGGTGGAATGTCTTTCAACCATGGGGGAAGGCTTTGAACTTTTTCTGAAGATCCTTTTTACCGCACAGATACTCTGCATGCTGACATTTCTGATTATTATGGCGGGTGTCCGGGGAGGCAGTCTGTGAAAAAAGAACTTTACCAATGGATAAAAAACATTGCAGTTTTTTATATTCTTTTTACCACGGTACTGCATCTTGTACCAGATAAAAAATATGAGCGCTATATTCGTTCTTTTATGGGACTGCTTCTTATATATATGCTTTGCAGACCTGTTTTTGCAGTACTGGGAAACGGTACAGAGTTATTTGAAAATTTTGGTACGGTATTTCAGGAAGAGCAGCAGCTTATGAATGAGACGGAAGCGGAAAAGCTTCAGGCATTTTATCTGAAAAAAGGATATGAGGAAGCGCTTACGCTGGAAATATCCCGGACTCTGAAAAAAAACGGAATAAATATTACAGACATAGCAGTACATATAGAAGGAGAAGAAATTACAGTCGTACTGACGGCAGGGCAGAAGCTGACAGAGGAGCAGAAAGGGGGAATTCGGGATGAACTCCGGAAAGGCTTCGGGATTACAGAAAAAAACTGTCAGATCTTTACTGGAAAAAGTGACGGGAAAACAGTGGATGATGCTTCTTCTGCTGGGACTTCTCCTGACTGTGATCGCTCTTCCCGTACCGGACAGGAAAGCCGGGAACAGAAGCAGTGAGATACAAAAAGCAGAAATATCCGAAGAAAGAGGCGGTACGGAGCTTGAAGCAAGGCTTCAGGCGGTTCTGGAGGACACAGAAGGCGTGGGCAGGACCAGAGTGCTTCTTATGACGGGAGAGGATAAAGGATTTTACAGCTCCGGAAACACAGAGGTAACAGGGGTGCTGATCGTGGCTGAAGGAGCGGATAATTCCGTAACAGTTCAGAACATTCAGCAGGCGGTTATGGCATTATTTCAGATAGAAGCCCATAAAATTAAAATAATGAAAATGAAATGAGGAGTGTAAAGTGAAAAAAATCATGAAGAAAAATCAGGTGATCATCACCTCCCTGGCGATTCTTATCGCTGTGGCCGGATATCTGAATTTTGCGGATGTGGATCTGGGATTTAAGGATAAGGAGGCAAGCACGGACAGCAGCAGTATTCTTGAGCAGGTGGAGTACGATATTTCGGATGAAACAGCCCTTCTTGATGAGAACGGGGCAGATGGCGGGGAGGAGGAACTGCAGACCACAGGAACTCCCGGAGAAGCCGTACTTACCGGAGCCTCTGATTTTGCAGCTCAGGCAAAGCTTTCCAGAGAGCAGATCCGTTCTCAGAATAAAGCGGAGCTTCAGGAGATTATTGGAAATACAGAGATCAGTCAGGAGAAAAAACAGGAAGCTATCAATACCATGGTATCCATGACGGAGCTTACAGAAAAAGAGGCGGCAGCAGAGCTTTTGCTGGAAGCGAAGGGATTTGAAAACGTAATTGTAAATCTTACAGGAGAAACGGCGGACATTGTGGTTCCGGATAAAGATCTTGAAGATTCCAGGCGGGCACAGATTGAAGATATTGTGAAACGCAAAACCGGAATTGCGGCAGAAAATATTGTAATTACGCCACTGAACGGATCCTCAGATGATGCAGACGAAACGTCACAGGAAACAGCGGCAGAAGAGACTGCTTCTGAGGATATAATTCCGGAAGAGGAAAACTCCGGTTCAGAGGAGACCTCCGCCGGAACCGCAGAGGATTATGGCATAGAAACAGAGGGGATTTATGATTGAACAGAATAATATTTGAATGGGGGAGGCTGTTTTTTTCGCCTCCCTCCTCTTGACATGGCCTCCTCTTGTATACTAGAATGTGTTTGTTGTGCAAAAGAACGTAAATAATATGAGAGAAATATAAGAAACAGGAGGCTTTAACGTGTCCAAGTATGCGAAAGAGATAGAAAAAAGAAGAACCTTTGCCATCATTTCCCACCCTGACGCCGGTAAGACAACTCTTACAGAGAAATTTCTTCTTTATGGAGGCGCTATTAATCTTGCGGGAAGTGTAAAAGGAAAGGCAACAGCCCGTCATGCAGTTTCCGACTGGATGGAGATCGAGAAAGAGAGGGGTATTTCTGTAACCTCATCAGTGCTTCAGTTTCATTATGACGGTTACTGCATCAATATTCTGGATACCCCGGGACATCAGGATTTTTCAGAGGATACTTATCGTACTCTGATGGCAGCAGATTCTGCAGTGATGGTGATCGATGGGAGCAAAGGTGTAGAGGCTCAGACAAGAAAGCTGTTCAAAGTCTGCGTGATGCGTCATATCCCGATTTTTACTTTTATCAACAAAATGGACAGAGATGCAAACGATACTTTTGACCTTCTGGATGAGATTGAAAAAGAACTGGGGATTGCAACCTGCCCCATTAACTGGCCCATCGGCTCCGGTAAGAAGTTCCGCGGTGTTTATGACAGAAACACACATAAGGTACTGACTTTTTCGGATACCCAGAAGGGAACCAAAGAAGGCGTGATCGAGGAAATCGATATAGAAGATTCACGTCTGGATGAGATTGTAGATCCGGATCAGAAGGAACAGCTTATGGAGGAAATTGAACTTCTGGACGGCGCAAGCGCTGATTTTGACCAGGAACTGGTAAGTAAAGGAGAACTGACACCGGTATTTTTTGGTTCTGCCCTTACCAATTTTGGTGTGGAGACATTCCTGGAACATTTCCTTTCTATGACATCTTCTCCTCTTCCGAGAAAAGCAGAGGATCAGGAGATCGATCCGATGTCAGATGATTTTTCAGCCTTTGTATTTAAAATTCAGGCCAATATGAACAAGGCGCACCGGGACAGGATCGCGTTCATGCGGATCTGTTCCGGCAAATTTGATGCCTCTCAGGAAGTGTATCATGTGCAGGGGGATAAAAAAATGCGTCTGCTTCAGCCGCAGCAGATGATGGCAGAATCACGTCATGTGATAGAGGAAGCCTATGCGGGAGATATTATTGGAGTATTTGATCCGGGAATCTTTTCTATCGGAGACACCATCTGTGCGCCTGGAAAGAAATTTGCCTTTGAAGGGATACCGACTTTTGCTCCGGAGCATTTTGCCAGAGTGCGTCAGCTGGATACCATGAAGAGAAAGCAGTTCGTGAAAGGAATCAACCAGATCGCACAGGAAGGTGCGATCCAGATCTTTCAGGAATTTAATACCGGTATGGAAGAGATCATTGTAGGCGTTGTCGGTGTGCTGCAGTTTGATGTGCTGAAATATCGCCTGGAAAACGAATACAATGTGGAAATCCGTCTGGAAAATCTTCCTTATGAACATATCCGCTGGATCGCCAACAAGGATGAGGTGGATGTGGCGAAGATCACAGGAACCTCAGATATGAAAAAGGTTACAGACCTGAAAGGCAATCCGCTGCTTCTTTTTGTCAACGCATGGAGTGTGGGAATGACACAGGATCGTAATCCGGATCTCGTACTTACTGAATTCAGCAGATAAACAGGACAATAGAAATAAATGCTTTTATTTTCAGCGGAAATTTGATATACTAATCCTATGAATGTGAAACTGTCCGGGAAGGATCCGGACAGAGCTTTGCGAAACACGTATCAGATTCTGAATCCGTAGGAGGAGTTAATATGGCAGAAAAAAGAACAACCTATAAAATACAGGATGTAGGCGGCATTGGAGAGGTTAAGATCGCAGACGAGGTAGTGACCATTATTGCAGGTCTTGCAGCTACAGAGGTGGAGGGTGTTTCTTCCATGGGAGGGAATATCACCAATGAGCTGGTGAGCAAGCTGGGAATGAAGAATCTGTCCAAAGGCGTGAAGGTAACCGTTCTTGAGGGTGTCTGCACAGTTGATCTGACGCTGAATATTGATTTTGGAAAAAATATCCTTGATGTCAGCAAAAAGGTCCAGGATAAGGTAAAGACATCTATTGAGAATATGACCGGCCTTGAGGTTGCAGATGTAAATATCCGCATCGCAGGGGTAGATATGGAGAACGAAAAAGGAAAGTAACCCTTTCCTTTTTTCTTTATGAGGAGGAACTATGCGAAGAAGGGAACAGAGAGAACATATTTTCAAGCTGCTGTTTATGACACAGTTTAATGAAGAAGGAGAAATGCCGGAGCAGCTTTCCCTTTATTTTGATGGTCTGGAGGAGCTTACAGAGGAAGAGCAGACTTCCATGAAGCAGAAATATGACCATATTCTTGAGCATCTTGAGGAGATCGATCAGGAATTAAACGAATACAGCCAGGGCTGGAAGACAAGCCGGATGAACCGGGTGGATCTGACCGCACTGCGTCTTGCATATTATGAGATGAAGTTTGATGAGGACATCCCGGTGGGGGTTGCCATTAATGAGGCCGTGGAACTGGCCAAGCTTTTTGGAGGAGAGGATTCCGGTTCTTTTGTAAACGGAGTTCTTGGAAGGATTGCAAGCGGAAGGAAGGAGCCTGCACCTGTTAAGAGGACACATCGTCCAACACATCAGGCAAGGATTATCATCCGTTCTAAAAAGGACAAGAAAAACGAAAAATGAAAACCATTTATTCGGTAGGACAGGTAAACCGGTATGTAAAGAATATGTTTCTTCAGGACCTTATCCTGAAGAAAATATATGTAAAAGGAGAAGTATCCAACTGTAAGTATCATCCCAGCGGACATATTTATTTTTCCCTGAAAGACGGAACAGGCGTGATATCCTGTGTGATGTTTGCCGGTCACAGGAGAGGTCTGGCTTTTCGGATGAAGGACGGAGATCAGGTAGTGGCAGGCGGAGCTGTTGATGTTTATGAAAGAGACGGACGTTATCAGCTTTATGTCAGAGAAATCACCCAGGAAGGGGCAGGCGTTCTTTATGAACGCTTTCTTGCTTTGAAGAATCAGCTGGAGGAAATGGGGATGTTTGCCCGGGAATATAAGCAGCCGATTCCACGTTTTATCCATACTCTGGGAGTTGTGACTGCTCCTTCAGGAGCAGCTGTTCAGGATATCCGGAATATTTCTCTCAGGAGAAATCCCTATCTTCAGATCATCCTCTATCCGGCCCTGGTGCAGGGAGAGGGCGCGGCAGACAGCATTGTAAAAGGAATCCGCATGCTGGACCGTGCCGGGGTGGATGTGATTATTGTGGGGAGAGGCGGAGGCTCCATGGAGGATCTCTGGGCTTTTAATGAAGAAAAGGTTGCAAGAGCGATTTTTGACTGTCGCACTCCGGTGATTTCAGCTGTAGGGCATGAAACGGATTTTACCATTGCTGATTTTGTGGCGGATTTACGGGCGCCTACACCTTCTGCAGCGGCAGAGCTGGCTGTGGATCAGTATGGAAAGCTTGTGGAAAGTGCGGCAGAATATCGGCAGCGTCTGTGGAAAGCCATGGATGCCAGGATTCATGTCAGCCGCCTGAGACTGGAGCAGATGGAAATGCAATTCCGGTATCTGAGTCCGGAGAGCCGTTTAAGAGAGCGCAGGCAGCGTATTGTGGACTATGAAGATGCCCTTCGGGAAGCCATGAGATGGAAACTCCGCGAAAAAAGGCACAGGATGAACCTTTTCCTGGAGCAGTATAAGGGACTTTCTCCATTAAATAAGCTGAATCAGGGGTATGCGTTTGTGACAGATCCGGAGGGGAATTCTGTGAAATCTGTTTCTCAGGCAAAAGAAGGAGAGAAGCTGGAGATCGCAGTGACAGACGGTGTGATAGAAACCCGAATTACCGGAACCAGAAAGGAAAAATGGGAGCAATGACAGAAACAATCGATCAGGAAAGTTCTGTCCGGGAGGAACAGACACTGGAAGAGGCTTTTGAAAAGCTGGAGGAGCTGGCACAGAAGCTGGAGGACAGTGATACCTCTCTGGAAGATTCTTTCCGCTTTTATAAAAAGGGAATGGAGCTTTTGAAATACTGCAGTGAAAAACTGGATACAGTAGAAAAAAAGATGCTCCAGATGGATGAAGATGGAACTTTACGGGAATTTTAAGGATGAACTGAAAAAAAGAACCGACCATGCAGAAGAAGTGATCCGCCGCTGGCTTCCCCGGGAAGAAGGATTTGCACAGACGATGGCTGAGGCTATGAATTACAGTATGTGTGCAGGCGGTAAGCGACTGAGACCGGTACTGCTTCTGGAAACACTCCGTCTGTTTGGCGGAGAGGAAGCTCTGGCAGAGCCTTTTATGGCAGGCATCGAAATGATCCACACACATTCTCTGATCCATGATGATCTTCCGGCCATTGATAATGATGATTACCGGAGAGGACGTCTGACCACTCATAAGGTATACGGTGAGGCCATGGGAGTCCTGGGTGGTGTGGCTCTTTTAAATTATGCATATGAAACCATGTTTCGCGCATTTGATCTGGCACCGGAAGACGGACGTGTAGTACATGCGGTGCGGATCATGGCAGAAAAAACAGGAATCAGAGGAATGTTGGGCGGTCAGAGTGTGGACGTGGAGAATGATGGAAAGCCACTGTCCAGAGAAATGCTCGATTACATCTATAAACATAAGACATCTGCTCTTCTGGAGGCGGCGATGATGACAGGTGCTGTCCTGGGAGGAGCAGACAGCCGGGAGACTGCACTTGTGGAAAGCGCTGCTTCGGATATCGGACTGGCATTTCAGATTCGTGATGATATTCTGGATGTGACAGCGGACAGCAGTGAACTTGGAAAACCGGTCCACAGTGATGAGAAAAACAACAAGGTTACATATGTGACGCTTTTTGGAATAGAAGAGGCATCCTGTCAGGTAAGGATGCTTTCGGAGAGGGCTGTGTCCTCGCTGAAAAAGCTGAACAGAAAAAATGAATTCCTGACTGCTCTCATTCAGGAGATGGCAGAGCGCAGGAAATGAGAGAGGGATACGAAGGATGTTGGAAAAGATCAATAAGCCAAATGATATTCATAAAATCCCGCTGGCAGATTTTCCTGAACTGGCAGCAGAGATCAGAGAGTTTTTAATCGAATCTGTAAGTCGAACAGGCGGCCATCTGGCATCAAACCTGGGAGTTGTTGAGCTGACGCTTGCCCTTCACAATGTTCTGGATCTTCCCCAGGACAAGATTATCTGGGATGTAGGGCATCAGGCCTATACACATAAGATCCTGACCGGAAGAAAGGAAGGCTTTGCCAACCTCAGAAAAGAGGGCGGTATGAGCGGTTTCCCAAAACGGAAAGAAAGCGCCTGTGATTCTTTTGATGCAGGTCACAGCTCGAACTCTATTTCGGCAGGCCTGGGCTATGTAAGAGCCAGAGATCTTCAGGGACAGAATCATCGGGTTGTTGCGGTGATCGGTGACGGATCGCTGACAGGCGGAATGGCTTATGAAGCTATGAATAATGCAGCAGAGCTGAAGACAAATTTTATTATTGTACTGAATGACAATAATATGTCCATATCCAAAAATGTAGGAGGGATTTCTTCCTATCTGAGTGTGCTGAGAACGGCAGAAGCCTATACGGGAATGAAAATCAGTACAACAAAGGCACTGAAAAAAATTCCAAAGGTAGGCACTGCAATTGTGGATACTATGCGCAAAACAAAAAGCAGTATCAAGCAGCTTATCATACCGGGAATGTTCTTTGAAAATATGGGGATCACCTATCTGGGACCGGTAGACGGCCATAACATGCGTCAGATGATGCGGCTTTTTAATGAAGCCAAACGAGTGGAAGGTCCGGTCATTGTCCATGTTCTGACGGAGAAGGGAAGAGGCTACACGCCTGCCTGTGTTCATCCGGACAGATTCCATGGAACAGGCCCGTTTGACATCAAAACAGGCAAGGCTGTGGGCGGCAAAAAAATTCCTTCTTATACGGATGTTTTTTCAGATACCATGGTTGCATTGGGAAAAGAACACAAAAAAATCGTGGGGATCACTGCGGCAATGCCGGATGGAACCGGACTGAAGAAATTCGGTCAGGAATTTCCTGACAGACTTTTTGATGTGGGGATTGCGGAAGAACATGCAGTTTCCTTTGCAGCCGGACTTGCTTTGGGCGGAATGCTTCCGGTGGTGGCGATCTATTCTTCTTTTCTTCAGAGGGCAGTGGATCAGATCCTTCATGATGTGTGTATGCAGAATCTGCATGTGATCTTTGCCGTGGACCGTGCAGGTCTGGTAGGAGCTGACGGAGAAACCCATCAGGGCTGTTTTGACCTTTCCTATCTGACAATGATGCCCAATATGACTGTGATGGCTCCGAAAAATCAGTGGGAGCTTGCAAAAATGCTGGAGTTTGCCGTTTATACCGCCGGACCTTGCGCGATCCGTTATCCCAGAGGAAATGCGTATCAGGGACTGGAAGAATTTGACAGTCCTATTCAATATGGTAAAAGCGAGATTCTGTACCGGGGATCCGAGACGGCAATTTTGTCTGTTGGCAGTATGACAGCTGTATGCAGCCAGGTTTATCATGACCTGAAGGAAAGGGGAGTCGACCCTACTTTTGTCAATGCAAGATTTGTGAAACCGCTGGACACCGAGCTTCTGGATGAACTGGCTCGGGATCACAGTCTCTTTATCACGGTAGAAGAAAATGTAAAAAACGGCGGTTTTGGGGAACATGTAGCATCCTATATGGAAGCCTGCCATCCGGAAGTACGGGTGATTCCTATGGCAATCTGGAACCGTTTTGTAGAGCACGGGGAAGTAGACAGCCTGAGAGCCAAGATCGGACTTTCGCCGGCTGATATTCTCAGTGCCATAGAACAGGAATTAGAGGATACAAAATGAAAAAACGACTTGATCTTTTGATGGTGGAGAGAGCGTTGGCTCCCTCCAGAGAAAAAGCAAAAGCATATATCATGTCCGGAGATGTATATGTAGACGGGCAGAAGGAAGATAAGGCAGGAACCATGTTTCAGGAAACAGTCAGCATTGAGGTAAGAGGAAATACGCTTCCCTATGTAAGCCGCGGCGGACTGAAACTGGAAAAGGCAATGAACAGTTTTGAAGTTTCCCTGGAGGGAAAAATCTGCATGGATGTGGGGGCATCTACAGGCGGATTTACAGACTGTATGCTTCAGAACGGTGCGATAAAGGTTTACTCTATCGATGTGGGTTACGGACAGCTGGACTGGAAGCTTCGGAACGATCCAAGGGTTGTCTGCATGGAAAAGACAAATATCCGGTATGTACTTCCGGAAAATCTGCAGGAGCCGGCAGATTTTTCATCTATTGACGTTTCGTTTATTTCACTTACAAAGGTACTTCTTCCGGTAAGAAATCTTCTTACAGAGAACGGTGAAATTGTATGTCTGATCAAACCTCAGTTTGAGGCTGGCAGAGAAAAGGTTGGAAAAAAGGGAGTTGTCCGTGATCCGGCAGTTCACCTGGAGGTGATCGAAAAAGTGATCGGATATGCACAGTCCATAGCTCTGGAGCCTGCGCATCTTTCTTTTTCACCGATCAAGGGACCTGAGGGGAATATCGAATACCTTCTCCATTTGAAAAAGCATCCTGAAGGAACAGAGGTCACTTCCGGTCTGGATACAACTCCGAAGTCTGTGGTACAGGATGCCCATGCACATCTGGATTAGAAAGGGCATGGTATGGACAGGTTTTATATTATAACAAATAATGATAAGGACAAAGATCTGAAGCTTACCAGAGAGATCGTTTCCTATCTTACCGCCCATGGAAAAAAATGTATGGTCCAGCAGGCAGAGAGGAAACAGGAGGGAAGCTATCACTATACCAATCCGGAGCTGATCCCGGAGGGAACCCAGTGTATCCTTGTTCTGGGTGGAGACGGAACCCTTCTTCAGGCGGCAAGAGATGTGGTACACAGGGAAATCCCCCTTCTGGGTATGAATCTGGGAACACTGGGATTTCTGGCAGAGGTAGACAGAAACTCCATTTATTCTTCTCTGGATCAGCTGATGGCAGATGACTACGAAATAGAAGAGCGTATGATGCTGACCGGCAGTGTATGGAGAGATGGAAAACGGATGGGGGAGGATGTTGCCCTCAACGATATTGTCATATCCAGAGACGGCCCCCTGAGGGTGGTTCGGTTCAAAAATTATGTAAATAACGAATATCTGAATTCTTATAATGCAGATGGGATCATTATTTCCACACCAACAGGATCTACAGGCTACAGTCTGTCATGCGGCGGACCGGTGGTATCTCCAAATGCGGCGATGACGCTGATGACTCCCATTGCCCCTCATACTATGAACACAAGAAGTATCATTTTTCCGGCTGAAGACGTGATCACTGTGGAACTGGGAGAGGGAAGACGACAGAATCAGGAAAAAGGGCTGGCATCTTTTGACGGAGATACCATGATCCCCATGGTGACAGGCGACAGGATCGTCATCCGCAGAGCTTCTGTAAGCTGCCGGATCCTGAAACTGAACCATTTGAGCTTTGTAGAGGTGCTGAGACAGAAAATGAGGGATAATTAGGCACTGGACGGAGGTTTGATTGTGAAGGTAGCAAGACATGAAAAAATAAAGGAACTGATTCAGAAATATGATATTGACACACAGGAGGAACTGGCGGCACGCCTTAATGAGGCGGGGTTCAAGGTAACGCAGGCAACGGTTTCCCGGGATATCCGTGCATTGAAAATGACAAAAGTGACAGATAAGGAAGGAAAATCCCGTTACGCCATCCTGATGGAAATTCCGTCGGAGCTGGGTGATAAATATACAAGAGTGCTTCATGATGCACTTCTTACCATTGATCAGGGGCAGAATATTGTTGTGATCCGGACTGTTCCGGGAATGGCAATGGGAGTGGCGGCAGCCCTGGATGCTTTGCAGTGGGATGAGATTCTGGGATGTATTGCAGGTGATGATACGGTAATGTGTGCAGCCCGTACCTCTGAAGAGGCTTCCGGAGTTGTAGAAAAGCTGAAAAACATTCTGCAGAGATAGAAAGGCGAAAAAATGTTAATTCATCTACATGTAAAAAATCTTGCCCTGATCGAAGACATTGAGGTGGAATTCGGTCCGGGCCTTAACATTCTTACGGGAGAGACAGGAGCCGGAAAATCGATTCTTCTTGGTTCCATGCAGCTGATCCTGGGAGGAAGGACCTCTCGTGATATGATACGGTCCGGAGCTTCCAGCGCACTGGTGGAGCTCCTTTTCCAGGTGGAAAATAAAAAGGCGGAGGAATCTCTGGAAGAGCTGGGAATCCAGCTGGAGGACGGTCAGATTCTTCTTTCCAGAAAGCTTATGGATGGAAGAAGCATCAATAAGATCAATGGAGAAACCTGTACAGTAAGTCAGATGAAGGCTGCTGCTTCCTGCCTTTTGGATATTCATGGACAACATGAACATCAGTCGCTTCTCTATCAGGAAAAGCAGTTGGAAATTCTGGATGCTTATGGAAAAGAACGGATCCAGCCTGCAGCAGAGCAGGTAAAAAATGATTATGCAGTTTATCGGAAATGTCTCAGAGAACTGAAAGAGCTGGATACAGACGAAGAGCAGAGAAACCGGGAAAAAGCTTTTCTGGAGTTTGAAATCCGGGAAATCGAAAAGGCTCATCTTACAGAGGGAGAAGACGAGGAACTGGAAACACTGTACCGCAAACTGAATAATGGGAAACAGATCCTTGAAACGATTCAGATGGTTCATGGGCTGACAGGATATGACCAGGGTGCCGGAGATTCTGTGGGAACAGCAGCCCGGGAATTATCCAGAGTGACAGAATATGATCCGCAGCTGGAAACCATGGCGGATTCTCTTCAGGAAATCGACACGCTCCTTAATGATTTTAACAGGGAACTTTCCTCTTATGTGGAAGAACTGAGTTTTGATGATGAAGTTTTTTATGAAACAGAAAAAAGACTGGATCTGATCAATGGACTGAAAGCCAAATACGGGCGAACCATAGAGGATATTCTGAATTATCAGGAAAAGCAGCAGAAAAAGCTGGAAAAATTATCCGGATATGAACAAAATCTCCAGTATGCCCGGGAAGAACTGAAAAAGGCAGAAACAACGCTGGAAAAGAACTCGAATTTTTTATCTGAGATCAGGAAAGAATACAGTAAAGCTTTGACGGAAAAAATCATGGAAGGGCTGCGTGACCTGAATTTTCTGGATGTAAAATTCCACATTGATTTTCAGCGGAAAAAAGATTTTTCCGAGCAGGGCGTTGATGACATAGAGTATCAGATTTCCACCAATCCGGGTGAAAGCGTGAAACCTCTGGGAAGGATTGTTTCGGGAGGAGAGCTTTCCAGAATCATGCTTGCCATCAAGGCGATCCTTGCAGATCGTGATCAGATTGAAACACTGATCTTTGATGAGATTGATACCGGTATCAGTGGAAGGACAGCACAGAAGGTATCAGAAAAAATGGCGGTGATCGGAGCCTGCCATCAAGTTCTCTGTATTACGCACCTTCCTCAGATTGCAGCGATGGCGGACACTCATTTTGAGATTGAAAAGCACCAGAAAGGAACGGAAACCATCACAGAGATCCATCCTCTGGAGGGTGATGCATCTGTCCGTGAACTGGCAAGACTGCTTGGGGGAGCAGAGATTACCGATGCAGTTTTCAGCAATGCAAAAGAGATGAAAGAATTGGCACAGGTACATAAAAATACAAGATTGAAATAACACGTTTTACCGCATAATAAGAGAGGATGACAGAAGAGGTTATCCTCTTTTATTATTATGCGGAAAGGATGTGACAGAATGAACAGAAGAAAATACAGGAAGTTTCTTTTGTGGTGCCTGGGATTGGATCTTCTTGCTATGGGCTGGCTGGGATATCGTTATATAGACCGCAAGATTCCTGATGAGATACATGTATCAGAGGGGGAAAAACAGGAGGTGACCAGGCTGCTGGAGTCCCGTTTTCTGGAATTTGATGATGCCATAGCAGTTTCAGGAAATGGAAGCTATCTTCTTCCCTGCAGATTATTGGGCTTTCTTCCATTTAAGGAGATAAAGGTAATTCCAGAAGATCAGAAGTTTGTATATGCCAGCGGTAATACAGTTGGAATTTATATGGAAACAGAGGGAGTTCTGATTATAGATACCGGAGAGATCATATCCGAACAGGGAACGGCCCGGGAACCTGCAAAAAATATTGTAAAACCCGGAGATTACATTGTTGCATTTAATGAACAGAAGATTACCAGTAAAAAAGAGCTGATGGAAGATCTGAAATTTTTGGACGGAGAATCCGTAGAACTGCAGATTGTAAGGGATGGTGATACAGTTCCGGTATCTCTTACCCCGGTTAAAGATGCAAAAGGAGATTATAAGCTGGGGATTTGGGTGAGGGATAACACGCAGGGAATCGGAACTTTGACCTTTGTCGATGACAGGGGAAATTATGGTGCACTGGGACACGGAATCAGTGATGTGGACACGGGGGAAGTGCTGCATATCAGCAAGGGCGCTCTTTATCAGGCAGAGATACTGGGAATTCAGAAAGGAGAAAGCGGAAGTCCGGGAGAGCTTTCCGGGCTGATCCGGTATGAGCCGGGAAGGATTCTGGGAAGTATCGACATAAACAGTAAAAATGGGATATACGGGTCTTTTTCAGAAGAAAAAACAGGGATTTCTCTGAAAAAAGTGCCGGTAGGATATAAACAGGAAATGACCACAGGACAGGCATCTGTTTTGTGCTGCGTAAACGGACAGGTAAAGGAGTACGAAGCAGAGATTGTCAGAATAGATATGAATCATGAAGATACCAACAAAAGCTTTGTGATCCATGTAACGGATCCGGAACTTCTGGCGGAGACAGGAGGTATTGTCCAGGGGATGAGTGGTTCGCCAATCCTGCAGAATGGAAAGCTTGTAGGAGCGGTGACACATGTGCTGGTCAATGATCCGACAAGAGGGTACGGGATTTTTATTGAAAATATGCTGGATCATTGATCACGATAGTAGATGCAACTTTATAGTGCTTGTGATAAAATGGGATTTGGTTTTAATATATCGTCAGCCGGCAGCCAGATTGTACTGCCGCATGAGGGAATGAAGCCTGTACAGACTGGCGGAGCCATGCTGATTATTGGAGGAGCGATGTTTGGTGAAATAAAAAAAAGAAATGAACAGAAAATAAATACTGCATATTACCACCTTCCCGGATTGTTTGAGTTTTATGAACTGTATCGTGTGTTTCTGCCTTTATTCCGGGAACACAGAGAATATTTTTATGACTGGTGTGAGATTGGTTCGATATACGGCGCTCCGGCAGAATGTATCTGGGGTGGAGGACGCGTGGAATATGGAGAGGCGGATCCGGAGGAGGTTCTGGCTTTGATGGAGGCGTATGGGATTTCTGCCAGGCTGACATTCAGCAATTCTCTGCTCAGAGAGGAACATCTTGAGGAGCGGAAGTGTAATGAACTGTGCGCACTGTTTGAAAAAAGCGAAAAAAAACAAAATGGCGTCATTATTGCTTCGGAGTTATTGTTAGAGTATCTGAAGAGCAAGGCTCCGGGACTGTATTTTGTTTCTTCCACCACAAAAGTGCTGACGGATTTCACTCAGTTTATGGAAGAACTCAGGAGAGAGGATTTTCGATACGCGGTTCCGGATTTCCGGCTGAATAAGATGTTTGACAAATGGAAAAAACTGCCCATGACTCAGAAAGAAAAAGTGGAATTTCTGTGCAATGAATGCTGCTGGTTTGGCTGCCGGGACAGAAAACACTGCTACGAAGCAGTCAGCCGTAAAAATCTGGGCGAAGACGGACCGGAGCATCATTGTGCGGCACCGGATGCCGGGCATGGCTATCAGTTTTCAAAAGCAATGACAAATCCCGGTTTTATCAGCATAGATGATATTAAAAACACCTATCTGCCAATGGGATTTACTAATTTTAAGATTGAAGGCAGGGGGCTTGGCAGCGCGTTGATCCTGGAGTTTTTACTTTATTATATGACAAAACCGGAGTATCATATCCATGTCAGAGAAAAAATATATCTGGATAATATGTTAGATCTGTTCTGAGCCTTTCCGGAGATACTTTTCGGAATCTTGACAGGTGTATTTTTGCTCCCTATAATTATCTTATCAGAAAACAGGACAGGAGGAAGGTCATGGACGAGCAACAGAAGAATCCACTTGGGACAGAACCCATAGGAACCCTGCTTGCCAGATTTGCGATTCCCAGTATCATCGCAATGCTGGTGAGCTCTTTATATAATATTGTAGACCAGTTTTTTATTGGAAGAAGCGTTGGAATGTTGGGAAATGCAGCAACGAACGTAGCATTTCCTCTTACGATCACCTGCACGGCAATTTCGCTTTTGTGCGGAATTGGAGGAGCTGCGAATTTTAATCTTTCCATGGGAAGGAAGCAGAGAGAAAAAGCAGTAAAATTTGCCGGCGGCGCCATTGGAATGATGCTGACGCTTGGAGTTGTGCTCTGTATTCTGGCAGAGATTTTTCTGGAGCCGATGGTCAGAGCATTTGGCGCTACGGATCAGATTCTGGAATATACGCTGATTTATACCGGAATTACGGCGTTGGGATTTCCTTTTTTGATCGTAACAACAGGTGGAAGTAATCTGATCCGTGCAGATGGAAGTCCGAAATTCTCCATGATCTGCACATTGGTGGGAGCAGTTATCAATACGATACTGGATCCGCTGTTTATTTTTGGGCTGGACATGGGGATTGCAGGCGCCGCATGGGCGACGATCATCGGACAGGTGGTTTCGGGTGTGATGGTGCTTGGATATTTATCCAGATTTAAGACCGTACATATTCCGTTAAAAAGCCTGATTCCCTCCAGGGCTGCATGGCTGCCTGTGATTTCTCTGGGAATCGCTCCATTTTTTAACCAGTTTGCGATGATGATCGTACAGATTGTTATGAATAATACGCTGACCTATTACGGAGCACAGTCTTCTTACGGAAGTGACATTCCTCTGGCATGTGCCGGTATCATTTCAAAAGTAGGAATGATCTTCTTTGCGATCGTGATCGGTATTTCTCAGGGAATCCAGCCGATTATCAGCTATAATTACGGCGCCGAGAATTATGACCGTGTGAAACAGACTTATAAAAAAGCAGTGACAGCAGCGGTTGGGATCTCGATTGTTGCATTTCTGCTATTCCAGCTGTTTCCAAGACAGATCATCGGTATTTTTGGTTCAGGAAGTGAAGAATATTTCCTTTTTGCCGAAAAATTTTTCCGTATTTATATGTTTTTTACCTTTATCAATGGAATCCAGCCGATTACAGCAAACACTTTTACCTCCATCGGAAAGGCTGGATATGGTGTGTTTTTATCCCTTACCAGACAGATCATCTTCTTACTTCCACTATTGCTGATTCTTCCCCTGTTTATGGGAATTGAAGGGGTAATGTTCTCAGCGCCTGTGGCAGATGGGATCGCGGCGGTACTTTGTATTTTCTTTATCGTTAGAGAATTCAGACGCATGGGATGATACATGAGCGAGTAGAAAACGCTATGAAAAACCAGGCAGAATATGTTCCGGCAAAAAAGGAATGTATCCTGCCTTTTTGTGGCAGTTGTGCAGAAAGCTGTCCGAAGCAGTGAATTGAGAAAAGAGGGGAAGTATGCTATATGAGATTATGACAAAGCAGGGACATGAAGAAGAGACAGGAAAGGCCAAGATTACTTTCGGATATAATCTTCCGGTAAAATATATTCTCCATACGGTAGGACCTGTTATACAATGGGCCGTTACAAAAGAAGATAAAGAACTGCTTGCAAGCTGTTATAGAGAGTGTCTGAAACTTGCTTCAGAAACAGTAAAGCAATTTATCAATAAAGATAACAGAATCAAAAAAGTGGTTTTCAATGTATTTAAGGATGAGGATTTTGAAATATATAGTGGTTTGCTATAAGTATTTGCCGGAATATTCGACATATCATAATAGAGGAAAAAGGGGCGGAGAGAAATCTTTGTCTCATTTTATTTTATAGTGATTGATAAAATCCATTGCGAAATTTATAATCAATTTATATAAATGATTTATATAAAATGGTTATAAGGAGGAACACAATGCCAAAACAAAGAATCACAAAGGAAATGGTTGTGGATGCCGCTTTTGAAATTGCAAGAAACAATGGTATGGAACAGGTTCTGGTAAAAAATATTGCAGATAAAATAGGATGTTCCGTACAACCGATTTACAGCTATTGCAAAAATATGGACGGCTTACGACAAGATGTAATTGAGCAAGTCAATCGCTTTATACAAGAGTATGTCGCGAGTCATATCAGTAAGGATGATCTGTTTCGCAGTACGGGCAGATCTTATATTCAATTCGCACAAGAGGAACCTCATTTATTCAGGATTTTTATTTTACATCAGCGTAAGGGAATTTCTTCGCTGAATGATTTATATAAGTCAGAAACTAATCGACATACTGCTGAAGTGATTGCCAGAAATTTAAACATTAGTGTAGAGCGGGCGAAACAGTTGCATTTAAATATGCTGATTTATACGATTGGCATTGGTACTGTTTTTTCAGTAACAACACCGGGAATTTCAACAGAGGAAATATATACACAACAGGAAATTGCTTATGAAGCATTTTTGAAACAGGCATTGGAGCTGCTGTGAACCAATGTCATTTACTTAAGGGAATTCCTGACAAAATAGGGAATTCTCTTTTTTTCTACCAGTAACTCAAATTTTACTTGACAATACGTCAAATTTGTGCGGCTTTTTTCTGTTCAATGAATCAGAAAAAAGCCAATTAGTTAAGAGATGTTTCTGTTCACTTAACTAAGGAGGCAAAAATGATGTATTCAACTTTTGTAAAACAAATACCTGAATCCGTGAAACTGGTTGTTTTATGATGCCAATCCCAAATCGGATTGG
>OAVH01000204.1_pt1 | contig 48173 bp, 57 predicted proteins | sample 1495281 | NCBI WGS metagenome assembly OAVH01 (sample SAMEA2580082, study PRJEB22360) | human gut metagenome | biome: human gut; feature: human-associated habitat; material: faeces | place: Denmark | collected 2008/2010
CCGCTTTTCCATATTAAGAAGACGCCCCAGCGGCCCCTTTCATTAAAACACAGTGTTAGCCAAAACTAACCAAAAGGAGGAAATATTTATGTCTAATACAAGTATGGACAAAAAACTAAAAGGAAAAGACCTCATCACCATTGGTATTTTTTCCGCTATCTATTTTGTAATCAATTTTGCTTTTATGCTGATGGGTGGTATCCACCCTGTTCTCTGGATGCTGATGCCCGGATTTATTGCCGTGTTTGCGGGAATTCCCTTTATGCTGATGGCGGCGAAAGTACAAAAACCCGGCGCAGTTTTTCTGATGGGGCTGATTACTGCATTGATCTATTTTGCCACGGGACAGTTTACTATGGTGATTTTGATTTCTATGGCCTCAACCTGTATTCTGGCAGAGATTGTACGTGGCGTCATGAAGTACAACAGCTTTAAAGGAAATTCCATCGCCTATGTGATTTTTTCACTCGGCATGGTTGGATCGCCTTTACCAATCTGGCTGTTCAAGGCGGATTTCCTGTCCCAGATTACTGAGCAGGGGATGCCCGCTGATTATGTGTCCGCGGTAGAAGCACTTTCTTCCAATGCGATGTTGATTGTTCTGTTTGTAGCTCCGGTTATCGGCGGAATTGTTGGGGCTTTTATTGCAAAGGGACTGTTCAAAAAGCATTTTGTAAAGGCAGGAATTGTGTAATGAACGATTCCAGCAAAAATCATACATTAAAATTTGATCCACGGACGGAGCTGCTTTTGCTGGTGCTGGCGAACGTGGTTGCTTTTACGCAGCATTCCGTGTGGGTTGAAATTACATGGGTTGTTTTGCTGTTGTTGCTGATCATTGCCTGTGGCTGTAAAAAGGCCGCAGGCAAATTGGCGGTAGCTTTTGGAATCTGTCTGCTCCTGCAATATTATATTTTCCCAAATGGACCGAAGATTCTGGCCAGCAGTTTTACAATCCTGGTTTCCTATGCGAGAAAGATTTTTCCCTGTCTGATCGTTGGAACCTTGATACTACAAAAAACTCCTGTAAGGGAGCTGATGGTGGCACTCCGTAAATGCCATATTCCGCAGGTGCTGATTATACCGCTGTCGGTTACAATCCGCTATTTTCCTGCCCTGAAAGAAGAAGTGGGATACATAAGGGATGCCATGAAGCTGCGCAATATTCATGGAATAGAAAAAATAAAATGCCTGCTTGTTCCGATTATGATTTCAGCCACTACAACCGCAGAAGAATTATCTGCTGCCGCTGTCACAAGAGGAATTGAAAATCCGGCGCATAAGACAAGCATGATTGTCATGAAATTTGGTGTGCAGGATTTTTTATGTCTGGTACTCGGCGTTGTGTTCTGCATGATTTCAATTATGGTTAGGTAAGGGGGTGTGACCTGTGATAGATATAAAAGATGTTTCATTTGAATATGAAAAAGAGCAAGGGACACTCTCTCATATTGATTTACAGATCAAGCAGGGGGAATGTATTCTTCTCTGCGGTGAAAGTGGATGTGGCAAGACCACTGTTACAAAACTGATTAACGAGTTAATCCCTCATTTTGTTGAGAACGGTATTCTGTCAGGGACGACCATAGTAAATGAACTGGAAGTTGCAAAAACGGAGATGTATCGTCTGGCAGAACAGGTTGGCTCCGTATTTCAAAATCCAAAATCGCAGTTTTTTAATATTGATTCTGACAGCGAGATCACCTTTGGATTGGAAAATGCGGGTGTTGCGCCTGCAAAAATTAAAGAACGATTTGATGCCACGGTGTCAGCCTTGAAAATCCGGCCGCTCCTTGGACGAAATATTTTTTCCATGTCGGGCGGCGAAAAACAGAGCCTTGCGTTTGCTTCGGTGTATGCCATGAATCCGTCCATCTTCGTTTTAGATGAGCCGACGGCTAACTTGGACGCGGAAGCAATCGACATCCTGCGTCAGCAGATCATTCAGATCAAAAAAGAGGGGCGGACGGTCATTGTCGCAGAGCATAGGATTTATTTCCTGATGGATTTGATTGACCGAGCCATATTTGTCCAAAACGGAAGGATTATTCAGATTTTTGCCAGAGAGGAATTCCATAAAATCTCGGAAAAGCAACGGATTGAAATGGGGCTGCGGAGTTTGGTGCATCCGGTTCTGGAGCTGACACCTGCCAACCCGCCCGGAGCAGCAATCGGGCTTTCCGTAGAAAGCCTTTCCTGCGCTTTTGATAAAAAAACTGTATTCGAGGGGATTAGTTTCTCCGCAGCTCCTGGAGAGGTTCTTGGAATCATCGGACACAATGGAGCCGGAAAAACGACACTGACGCGCTGCCTGTGCGGTTTGCTAAAAGAGGACAGTGGAGAGGTCCGGCTTGATGGAAAAGCGCTGAGTGCAAAGCAGAGAAACAAAACGAGCTTCTGCGTAATGCAGGATGTAAATCACCAGCTTTTTTCGGATAGTGTTTGGAACGAATGTGAGCTGTCCATGCCGAATTGCCCGGCAGAGCGCATAGAGAAAATTTTGGCGGTGTTTGACCTGCTGGATTTCAAGGATCGTCATCCAATGGCTCTGTCAGGCGGTCAGAAACAGCGCCTGGCCGTGGCAACAGCGATTCTTTCAGGCAAATATCTTTTGGTGTTTGATGAACCCACCAGTGGTCTTGATTATCACCGGATGCTGGAAGTCAGCGACATGATTAAAAAACTGAAAGCTGAAAATAAAATTATGATCATCGTATCCCATGATTTTGAGTTTTTGAGCCGAACTTGTGATAAAATATTTGATATGGAGGGATGCTCAGCAGAAAGGAGATGGTAGTGTGGCAGAGATATTTGAACAAATGGATTATGGCGTCAATGTCCAGAATATGATTGAAACGGATGATTGTAAGGTCATGCGTTTAAGCGACAGCTCCGGCGATGGCACAATGACACTTTACCATGTGTTCCCCGGAGTATTTCTCATGTATAATGATTTTCACATGAAGCAGTGTGTTTCAGGTTTTCAGACGGATATGGATTTGTTGTGCATTGACCACTGTCGGGAAGGGCGGATTGAGCAGGATGCCGGAGAGGGGGCATATAGTTATTTAGAGGCTGGGGATTTGCGGGTGGATCAGCGTATCCATCATAGTGGTCAGGTGACCTTTCCTTTGTGTCATTATCATGGAATATCCATTGGATTTCAGATGGGTACTGCTGCAAAAGAAATCTCGGATTATATGAAGGACTTCCCTGTTGATCTTTACGAATTGCAGAAAAAATATTGCAGCGGTTCGAAACCATTCGTAATTCCCGGCGAACCTGCAATCGAGCATATTTTTTCTGAGCTTTACAACGTGCCTGCTAAAATTAAGAACTACTATTTCAAAATTAAGGTACTGGAACTGCTATTGTATCTGGATGCGCTTAAATTGTCCGGCAATACAGAGGAACGACCCTATTTCTACAAAGGGCAGGTAGAGAAAATCAAGGCAATCCAGGCGCTTTTGACGGAGGACTTGACAAAAAGCTACACGATGGAAGAACTTTCGGAGCAGTTCGATATCGCATTGACACCACTCAAGAATTGTTTCAAAACAGTATATGGCAGTCCTGTTTTTACCTACATGAGAACATACCGGATGAACTACGCTGCTGCCTTGCTGAAGTCCGATAAGAACTTGAAGGTTGCGGAAATTGCCGGACTTGTGGGTTATGACAGCCCCAGCAAATTTGCATCGGCTTTCCATCAGACAATGGGAAAGACACCATTAGAATATCGAAAATCTTTTATCTGATTGGTGCATAAAAGCCCATATAGAGCGGAAGAAAAAAACAGACAGTGCTATGATAAGGACGGTTAGCTTAGGCTACCGTCCTTATTTGCTGACCAAAAAAGAAAAGAGAGGTGAAAAATTTGAAACAATCAAAGGAGAACTGGTTTAAAACATTATTGTCTTTTGCCAGTCCCTGCAAAGGGAAAATGATTTTTTCTGTCATCTGTGCCATGCTCAGCGTGGCAGGTGGATTCATTCCGTATTTTGCAGTTTATCGAATATTGCTTCTATTTATCAGTCGGACGGCAAACTGGAACGGGATTTTATTCTGGTGTCTGATCGGTGCGGTTGGCTATTTGGTAAAAATGTTATTCTATGGCTTTTCCACAGTGCTATCGCATATTTCGGCGTATACCATTCTGGAACAGTTACGTCTAAGAATTGCCGACCGGCTGATGCAGGCTCCGCTGGGCGAGGTAATGAGCCGCAGGATTGGTTATCTGAAAAATATTATCATGGATAAGGTTGAGGATGTTGAGCCGCCGCTGGCCCACATGATCCCAGAGTTATCGTCCAATCTGGTGCTTCCAGTCATTATTTTTATATGGATGGCTGCGATTGACTGGCGCATGGGCTTATCCATGCTGATTGCACCGGCCATCGCCATGATCCCTATGTTTTTTATGATGAGAAATTATAATAGCCAATATGCCGCTTATATGGAAGCCAACAATCATGTAAACAGCGTCATTATTGAATATGTGGAAGGAATTGAGGTCGTAAAGGCATTTAACCAAAGCACCGGTTCCTATGAAAAATTTGCGGATGCGGTCAAATCATTTAAAGAGTTTACACTTGCCTGGTTCAAAAGCACATGGAAAACCATGAACCTGACGTTTGCCATTATGCCGACAACCATGCTCGGCGTCCTGCCAATCGGCTTGCTCCTCTACCAAAACGGGATTATTACACCGGATGCGCTGGCAATGTGCCTGATCCTTTCTTTGAGCATTGTGGCGCCTCTTATGAAAGCAACCACATTTATCAACGAAATGAAGTCTATGGAGTTTTCGGTAGAAGCAGCCAATGAAATCCTGCACCTCCCCAGATTGTCTGACCCTGCGAAAGATGCAGCTTTGAAGGGGACAGATATTGAATTGGAAAATGTTTCTTTTGCTTATGAGGGGAACCAAAAAGATGCGGTTCTGCATCAGGTCAGCCTATCCATGCCGGAGGGAAGCTTTACCGCATTGGTTGGGCCGTCAGGCGGTGGAAAATCAACGATTGCAAGATTGATTGCAAGGTTTTGGGATGTAACGGAGGGCCGAATCACGATTGGCGGAATCAATGTCAAAGAGATGCCGATCAAGCAGCTGTCAAATCTTGTCAGCTTTGTGACGCAGGATAATTTCCTGTTTCATTGTTCCTTAAAAGAGAATATCCGTCTGGGCAACCCGCAGGCCAGTGATGAGCAGGTCTTTGAAGCGGCAAAAGCGGCCTGCTGTGATGAATTTGTTTTGAAACTGGAAAAGGGATACGATACCCCAGCTGGAGATGCCGGGAAGCAGCTGTCAGGCGGTGAGAAACAGCGGATCGCCATAGCGAGAGCAATTTTAAAGGATGCTCCCATTGTTATTTTGGATGAGGCAACCGCGTTCACAGACCCGCAGAATGAAGATAAGATTCAAAAGTCTATCATGGCGTTGTCAAAAGGAAAGACGCTTCTGGTCATTGCACACAGACTGTCAACCATTCAGACAGCAGACCAGATAGTAGTATTGAAAAACGGACAGATAGCAGACTGCGGTACACAGAAAGAGCTTTTGGAGCATTGCCCGCTTTATGCGGATATGTGGATGGCTCATATTGGTGCAAAGAATTGGTCTGTCAGCAGCAAGGGGGTGTCATAATGTTTGGAACAATCAAACGAATCATTCGTTGGTCCGGAAAATATAAGGGGCGGCTCTATCTTGGCGCTGTATGCTCCTTCTTTAGCAGCTTTATGACGGCGGCCCCTACTATGATTGCGGCATGGGCGTTAGGCGGCGTTCTGGATTCTTTTTGGAATCATACGCAGCTTCCTGAACATATGGTTATAACTGCAACACTGTCGATTATTCTATTTATTTTTCTGCGGTTTTTACTTTCCTATTGGAAAGCTGTTTTGCAGGAAAGTATCGGATATGAGGTAGGAGCCAGCCAGCGAATCCGTATGGGCGATGTACTAAAGCGAGTTTCGCTTGGGTATTTTTCTCAAAACAACGTGGGTGATATTCTCGCAAGAATGACCACGGAGTTGTCCGCTCTGGAGCTGCAGAGTATGAAAATGGTCGATGTTGTGCTAAACGGGTATCTTCAATTTCTGGCGGTGGTTTTGTGTCTGGCATTTTTCAGCCCCGCTGCTGCTCTTGTGGCAATTTGCGGAGCACTGTTTTCCGCACTTGCACTGGCAGGAATCAGCCGCCGCAGTCAGCGGACAGCATTAAAAGCACATAGGGCGACGGAAGACATGTCCGGGGCGGCAATCGAATACATCCGCGGCCTTTCTATTGTAAAGTCTTTCGGGCAGGAGGGAGCATCAGCAGAAAGCTTCCGTAAGGCAAGCCGTGACTTAAAAGAAATCAATATTAAGATTGAGAAAGGCTTTATACCGTATAACTGCCTGCATTTACTGGCGCTTAAAATGGCATCTATGGGAGTCATGCTGATTTGTGCATGGCAGACTTACTCCGGACAAATGAGTATCCCTGTTTTCCTGATGTTTGTCCTGTTTTCCTTTGTTATTTTCGGCAGTGTTGAAAGTGTAAACGATGCCGCACACATCCTGGCAATTGTGGATTCGGCATTGGATAAGCTGGAGGCGCTTGAGCAGGTGGAATACATTGACCAGAATGGAAAAGACATTTCCCTTTCTGCTTACGATATTCAGTTTAGCGGCGTGTCCTTTGGCTACAACAGCCGGACGGTGCTGCATGATCTGAATTTTACGATTCCGCAGAACACAACAACCGCTATTGTCGGTCCGTCGGGAAGCGGAAAGTCAACTTTGTGCAATTTAATTGCCCGTTTTTATGATGTAAGCGCAGGCGCAGTCAAGATTGGAGGAGTAGATGTGCGGGAATTTACCTGTGACAGCCTGCTCAAAAATATCAGCATGGTATTTCAGAATGTATATTTGTTCCGGGACAGTATCAAAAACAACATCCGATTCGGAAGCCCGGATGCAACGGATGGACAGATCATTGCGGCTGCAAAGGCGGCACGGTGCCATGATTTCATCATGGTGTTGCCGGATGGCTATGACACGGTTGTCGGGGAAGGCGGTTCTTCCTTATCCGGCGGCGAAAAACAGCGAATCTCTATCGCCCGTGCGATGTTAAAAGATGCGCCCATTGTAATTCTTGATGAGGCCACCGCCAGCATAGACCCGGAAAATGAGCATTTAATCCAGGAAGCAATTTCTGAATTGACACATGGTAAAACAATTATCACCATTGCACATAGATTGGCAACGATTGAAAATGCGGATCAGATTCTGGTGATTGATGGCGGAACCGTGGCGCAAAAAGGTACCCATAAACAACTTTTGGAACAAAAAGGAACCTATCAGGAGTTTATCAAGATCCGTGAACAGGCCGAGGGCTGGCGGATCAAATAGTAAATTAGTTTCGCCGTGCCATTTTGCGGTATTCCATTGGTAAAATCCCGGTGCTTTTGCGGAATAGCTCCGCAAACCGGCTGGAAGTAGAGTAGCCGACTGTTTCCGCAATCTGCCCTATTGTGAAATCTGTATTTATCAATAAATGTTCTGCCTGGCTCATCCGCCGCTGTTGGATGTACTCTGTTATGGTACACCCGTGCAACTGTTTGAAAGACAACTTAAGCTTTGTCGTTCCCATACAGGCAATTTTAGCCAGGCGGTCTAAGGGAATTTCAAAAGCATAGTGGTCATTCAAATAAGCGGTAACATTTTCTAATTGTGCAATATCTTGTTTTGATAGTTGCTTTTCATCCCGACAAATGAGCTTTTTCTGTTCTTCTATTACAAGGGAAACGGCCTCAGCAACTTTAGCTTCATAAAATAAGCCGGCAGCAATGCCGTTCCCCCGGTAATTTTTTAACTCATAAAGCAGTTTTGACATTGCCGGAAAATCCATTGTCTGGTCTACCTTTTGGAAAGCGGTGAGTGGGTTCCTATATTCGCCCGGATAGCGCTTCTTTAAGTAATCTTCATAATATGCAGGCATGACCTCGATACCAATAGAACGAATCGGGATTCTTTTGTGTATCAGAGCTTTGTAGGGCTGATAGCCCCCGACAAAAGTTTTGATACAGCCAGCCGAAAGGCGGCGGTATGGATTTAGTTCTTCACCGGAGATAGATTCATATTGTGTGATGCTGAGACATTCCGGCAGGCTGAATTCCATAAAAAAATCTTCGTAGAAAAAGAAATCATGTATTTTTATGTCATATAAATCTTTTTGGGCGTATATCCAATAAAATCCTTCCCCGGCTTTTGGGGAGAGTTTCCAGCATTTACCGGAATGAAAACCTTCGTCACGATCAGCCAGAATAAAATTATTATTGGTCAAAAGTGGCTCGTAGTAGTCTGTGAGTATATCACCATTCAAATTGTTACCTCCTTGCAACGATTAGACGAAACTGTGCAATGAATAGACGAACCTTTCTTCAAAGTATTGCGCTTTGTTCTAATATCAGTTATTTTATAAATCGGAGTTAGTCAAAACTAATCAAATAATAGCAGACTTTGGCCGGTTGGTCAATCGTTTTGAAAATTAAGGAGGAAATCATTATGAATCAACAATCGAACACCATGCAGACGGGGCTTTCCGTGAAAGATTTAGTCACTACGGGCATTTTCAGCGCCATCTTTTTTGTCTTTACTATGATAGGCGGCGTATTTTTCGCCGTGAATCCGGTTTTAACTTTTTATATGCCAATGGGCAGTGCCCTGCTGTGCGGCCCTATTTATCTGCTTCTTAATGCGAAAGTACATAAGCGCTGGAGTATTACAATCCTGGGCATTATTATGGGCATCATCTGGTTTGTGACAGGTATGCACTGGGCATTTTCTCTCGGTTATATTGCAATGGGGATTATTGCTGACATTGTTGCCGGACTTGGACAATACAAGAAAAAAGCAGTGAATCTCCTCTCTTATATGGTAATGTCCCTTGGCGGTGTATTTACATATGTGGTATTTTTTGTTGACCCGGAAGGATGGGCAGGAACTATGCTGAAAAATGGCACAGAGCAGTCTTACATTGATACGATGAGTGCGTCAGCGCCTTCCTGGCTTTTAGCTGTTATTATTCTTGGCACTTTGCTGATTGCGGCTTTCAGCGCGTGGGTTGGCGGCAGGATGCTGAGGAAGCAGTTTGAAAAGGCAGGGATTACAAAGTGATGGGCGGTTATCAGCAAAAAGGACTTTGGATTGACCCACGGACAAAAATTATGCTCCTGCTTCTCTGTGTCCTTTCCGCAATGTTTGCACCGTCACTTCAATATGAACTTGGGCTTGTAGTGGTGATTGGTATCCTGGCCATATGCTGCAAAAAAGGGAGGTATGCCATAAAAGGAGTGGCGTTCTACCTGCTGGTTTATCTGTTCACGGTCTGGGTGATGGGCAGTATGACAGGAGGACTGCGCACAATGTTTGTTGCTTTTCTTGGTCTGGTCCACAAAGTATACCCCTGTGGTCTGCTGTCAGGAATCGTTCTTTCCACTACAAAAATCAGCGAATTTCTGTCTGCGATGAACCGTGTCCATGCCCCGAAGAAGCTTGTGATTCCGCTGGCTGTCATGCTTCGCTATGTACCAACTATTCAGGAAGACTGGCATTTTATCAAAGATGCCATGAAGATGCGGGATGTATCGCCTTCGCTACGGGGGGTTATCAGAAATCCCGGAATGACGGTAGACTGCATATATGTTCCGTTGATGATGGCGGCTTCTAAAGCGGCAGATGAGCTTTCCATTGCATCTGTAACGCGCGGGATTGAAAACCCTAAGCCCCGCACTTGTCTGGTACAAATTAAATTTGGGGTTGCGGATATTCTTGTGCTTTTATGCTTTCTTGCATATTTTGTGGCAGGGCTGTATGGGAAAGGGGTGATTTCCTCATGATTGAGTTCCATCAAGTATCCTTTTCCTATCCGGGACAGGAGCAGGGAAGCCTGCACGATGTAGATTTAAAAATAAAAGATGGCGAATGTGTTTTGTTTTGCGGGAGAAGCGGCTGCGGAAAGACCACAGTTACCCGTCTGGTAAATGGGCTGATTCCACACTTCTATACAGGAAACCTGCAGGGAAACGTATTGGTGGATGGTCAAAATGTGGAAGAACTTCCCATGTACCAGATTGCTGAGAAAGTAGGGTCCGTGTTCCAGAATCCACGCACCCAGTTCTTCAATGTAGATACAGACAGTGAAATCGCTTTTGGGATTGAGAACGAGGCCCGTCCGCCAAGTGAACTGGCAGAACGTGTACGGCAGACCACCGAAGAACTGCATATTGAAAAACTACGGGCAAGAAATATTTTTGAACTGTCCGGCGGAGAAAAACAGAAAATCGCATTTGCTTCGGTATATGCCATGAATCCGGATATTTATCTGCTGGATGAACCGTCCTCCAATCTGGATATGACAGCCATACATGAGCTGAGGGAACACTTACAGCTGATCAAAAAGCAGGGAAAAACGATTTTGATTGCAGAGCACCGCCTGTATTACCTGATGGATGTGGCAGACCGGGTTGTCTATATGGAGCAAGGTAAAATTGCCTCTGTTTACAGAACTTCCGAATTCCGGAAATTGACAGTTAAGCAGCGAAGGGATATGGGGCTTAGAGCCACTGATTTAGAGGAAGAAAAGCCTGTCAGTCTGCCTGCGCCTGCATTGCCACCAGTGCTGGAACTAAAAGACGTTTCTTTGTTCTATAAGAAACGGACAATTTTGGAGCATATCAGCCTGAGAGCAATGCCGGGGGAGGTGATTGGCGTGGTCGGCCATAATGGGGCCGGTAAGACTACATTTTCACGCGGGCTGTGCGGGCTGCATAGAGACAGCCAGGGCAGTTATCTGTGGCACGGTAAGCCCCAAAGCCATAAGGAACGCCTGAAACTTTCCTATATGGTTATGCAGGACGTGAACTATGAATTGTTTGCGGAGAGCGTGGAAGCAGAATGTTCCTTTGGGATTAAGAAACCTGACAGGCAGCTTGCCGGACAGACTTTACAGGGACTGGGGCTCTATCCTTTCAGAGAGCGGCATCCCAACACTCTGTCGGGCGGCCAGAAGCAGAGGGTGGCCGTGGCCGTCAGCATGATCTGCAAAAAAGAACTGCTGGTATTTGATGAACCTACCAGCGGCCTTGATTATGACAGCATGGAACAAGTGGCGGGATTGATCCGGAACCTTGCCGCTGCCGGGAAAATTATTTTTGTCGTTACCCATGATTATGAATTTGTATGCCGAACCTGCACACGCATTTTGCACTTTGATGAAGGCGAAATGCCGGATGATCTGGCGGTCAGTTCGGAAAATGAGCCTCGGATAAGGGAACTGTTTGCGATTTAAAAAACAGTCCGAAAATTAAGAAGGTGAGGTGTTTCATGTTGAAAGAAGAAAAAGAAAGTCCGGTGAGACTGCTGCTTTCCTGGGCAGGAAAGGACAGATATTATCTGTATTTGTCCGTGCTTTGTTCCTTTATCAGTGGCTTTTCCACTATGATCCCGTATTATGGGGTTTACCGGCTGCTGGATGCGGCTTACCGGGGAAACTGCACCCGCGAAGTGTTGCTTGAAAATGCGGTTATGATTGCGGTTGCTATTGTGGTTCGTTTTACGTTTTTCAGTACGTCAGGGGCATTGGAGCACAAAGGCGCTTATCATGCGCTTTATAAGGTGCGCTGTATGGTAGTGGAGCATATGGCAAAAGTGCCTCTTGGGGTTCTGAGTGAAAAGAATACCGGTGACATTAAGACGGTTCTCAATGAGGACATTGAGAAGCTGGAACTGTTTCTGGCTCATCATCTGCCGGAACTGATCTATAATATGTGTGGTCCTGTGGCGGTCTTTATTTACCTTTGTACCGTTAATGTGCTGCTGGCGCTGATATCTCTGGTTCCGCTTATTTTAGCGTTCCTTGTTATGGGGATTATGTTCCGTGGAATGGATACGATGATGGAGCGGGCAAATAAGTCGATTGCCAATTTGAACTCAGTAATCATTGAGTATATCAACGGAATGCGGCTGATCAAGGCTTACAATATGGGGAGTAAGTCATTTCAGAAATATTCTGATGCTATTTACGAAGAAAATGCCGTTTGGAATGCCGTTTCCCGCAAGATGGGGCCACCTTATGCAGCGTATGTTGTGATCACGGAATGCGGTATGCTCCTCATGGTGCCCTTTGGCGGTTACTGGTTCCTTCACGGCTCCATTACGGCCAGTGCATTTTTGCTGTTTATGTTCATTGGTTCCCTTTATCTGACGGAGCTGCGTCCGCTGCAGGAGCTTGGTTCCAATTTTGCACAGGTGCTAAAGTGCATTACAAAAACAAAAGAAATCCTGGATATTCCGTGTTATGAAGGCGGGGAGCCATTTCCCAGAAAACATGATATTGTATTAAACCATGTGACCTTTGCCTATAAGGGAGAGAAAAATGTACTGGAGGATTGCAGCCTGAGCATAAAAGACGGTGAAAAGATGGCGCTTGTGGGACGTTCCGGTGCCGGAAAGAGTACGGTCATCGAACTGATTTCCCGTTTTTATGATGTACAGGAGGGAGAGGTGTCCATTGGCGGGAAGAATGTAAAGGATTTGAATTATGAGGAGCTTCTGGAACAGGTTGCTATCGTATTTCAGAAAACCTTTTTAACCAGAGACAGCGTACTGGAGAATATCCGTATGGGCAGCAATGCCAGCCTGGAGGAAGTGCGGCGAGCGGCAAAGCGGGCGCAGATAGACGATATGATCATGGGGCTGCCGGATGGCTATGACACAAAGGTAGGAAGCTTTGGTTCCCGGTTTTCCGGCGGGGAGAAACAGAGGATTGCGATTGCACGGGCAATTCTTAAAAATGCTCCCATCCTGATTCTGGATGAGGCTACAAGCGCCTCTGATCCCGAAAATCAGGTGGAGATCGACAAGGCAGTTGAAAATTTATGCAAAGGAAAAACAGTCATTATTGTGGCGCACCGGCTGGGGGCAATTAAGATGTGCGACCGGGTGGCCGTGGTGGAAAACCATACGATTACCTGTGTCGGAAGCCATGAGGAAGTGCAGCAGAAAAACAGGTATTATAGGCAGGCATGGGAAACCTACAACCGTGCAAGGTCAGTGGCCTATCAGTTGAAAGGGGGCAAGACAGTATGAAGGAACAGAATGTCTTAAAAGGGAACCGGAAATTTCATCTGTCTATTTTGTGTACCGTTCTTGAGGGGCTTTTATCCGGAAGCAATTTTATGCTGATTTATTATGTGCTTCAGGCTTTGTGGAACAATACGCTGGATATGCCGGTGATTTTGAAGCTGACAGGAGGTCTCTTTTTGATCTTTGTACTTCGTCTTGGCATATACAGCTATGGTTATGTGCAGGGACAGATTGGCGGGGCCAGTGTCAGCCAGAACATCCGGCTGTATCTGGGCGATAAGCTGAAAAAAATTCCTCTGTCACGTTTTAACGCCGCACAGACCGGCGATTACATCAATGTGGCGACTGCTAATGTGAACAGCTATGAAACAATCATGACCCATAAAACCGGGGATTTGGCGAAGAATATTGCACTGTCCCTGATGCTGATCGGGTTTGTGGCTACACTATGTGTGCCGGCCGGTGTGATTCTTCTTGCGGCAGACTTGTTGCTGATTCCAGCGTTGTGGTTTTCTTTTCATCAGGTCAAAAAATATGGCGCGAGGAAAAGTGAAATCTGTGCCGAAAATGTAAGCAGTATCGTGGAGTATATCACAGGAATCCAGACGTTTCGTGCTTATGGAATTGGCGGAACCAAAAATAAAACAGTTACAGAGGCGATGAAGGCTTTCAGTGACATCAGCTTTCTTTATGAGGTTAAAGTAATCCCCGTCGGCATGATTCACAGTATCCTCTCATGGTTCTCTATGCCGATTGTGATCTGGGTAGCTGGGCGGCAGTGGATTTCCGGTCATCTGGAGACGGTTGCATTTCTGCTGATGTGTTTTCTGCCTCTGTTTTTATCCAAATTGTCCGATACGATCTTTGTTGACCTGACAAGCTACAAAAATCTGATGATTGCAAAGCAGCAGATTGAAAACGTGATCCATGAAAAAGAGGATGTCGAAAGCGATGTGCCCTTTACTCCCGCAGGCCATGAGATTGAGTTTCGCCATGTGGACTTTTCTTACGTCAAGGGAGAACCCATACTAAAGGATGTCAGTGTTACGATCCCGGATCATAAGCTGACTGCCATTGTGGGCGATTCCGGCTCCGGAAAGTCCACAATCCTGAACCTTATTTCTAAATACTACGAAGCGGATGGCGGGGAAATCCTCATTGGCGGGTGCCCGGCCAAGACAGCGGGCGCGGAACAGGTGCTTGCTGAAATCTCAATGGTTGACCAAGATGTGTTCCTGTTTGATGACACCGTGAAGAATAATATCCGTTACGCCAGACCATCGGCTACGGATGCAGAGATTGAGGCCGCCTGCCGTGAGGCAAACTGTGATGAATTTATCCGCAGGATGTCGGACGGCTATGATACAGTTGTGGGCGAAAACGGGAATCAGCTTTCCGGCGGCGAACGGCAGAGGCTTTCCATTGCCAGGGCAATCCTTAAAAAAGCTCCGATTCTGCTGCTGGACGAGGCAACCGCCAGCCTGGATGTGGAAAATGAACTGGCAGTAAAAGAAGCAATCAGCAGTCTGCTGGGGAACCGGAAAACGGTTGTGATGATTGCCCATACACTTGCCATCGTCCAGAAGGCAGACCAGATTATTGTTATCTCAGATGGCAAGGCGGTGGAAAGCGGCAGTCATGAGGAACTTTTGAAAAAGAACGGAAAGTATGCGGCCATGTGGAAGGCAGAACAAAAACTATCTGCGTAAAGGAGGCACCAATGAAACTTCATGCGTCCGGGGAGGACTATCTGGAAGCTGTGCTGATCCTTCAAAAGCAGACCGGTATGGTTCGCTCCGTTGACCTTGCACGGCACATGGAGGTATCAAAGCCCAGCGTGTGCCATGCGGTCAAGGCTTTACGGGAAGGCGGCTTCCTGACAATGGATGAGGACGGTTTTTTGCATTTAACTGAAATTGGCCGGGAGGCTGCCACAAAAATTTATGAGCGGCATTGCTTTTTTAAAGAACAGCTCATTGCAGCGGGGGTTGACCCGGTGACCGCAGAGAAGGAAGCCTGCCGGATGGAGCATACTATCAGCGAAGCTAGTTTTCAAAAATTAAAAGATACGATAAATGATACCAAGGCAAGATAGTTTTATCTTGCTTTCGCTAAATGAGAGGAGCCAATCTGCTTTGTGTAGATTGGCCCTTTTTCTGTTTAAAGTCGAAAATTGTCGTAAAAAAATAAAATATTTTCCCAAAACTTTCCGGTTCGGGTGCATAAAAAACGTTCTGGTATAGCGAGGAGGTGAAAACCAGCCACGCTCAAATCTGAATGGAAGGAGGGAAGTGTATGCCATCTCCTTCATACGAAGAACGTATCTGCGCAATGTTCGATGCTTTCAGCAAGAAGGTATCCCGTAACTTCATTCGTGATTTGCAGCGGAAAGAAAAGAACCAGAACAAGCATATTTCACAGGAACCGATGGAATTGCTGCTTGAACTGATAGGGAGCCGGGACCGGCACCCATCGGAGCATTTTGTGCTGTATGCGGACGGGCTGTGCTGCAGCGTAAATGATGAATCCCTGTATGATGCACTGAAATCTTTATCTGACAAACAGAGTACCGTCCTGCTTTTGGATTTCTGGTATGGGTTTACAGATAAGGAAATAGCAAAAAGACTGGAGGTAACACCACGCACTGTCTACAACTTGAGACAGCGCGCATACAACAAAATTTATGAATTCTACGAAAAACGAGGACGAGATCCATGAACTGAATTATGACCTGATCAAAAGAGCAGTCAGCGGTGAGCCGGAGGCATTGGAGCAAGTATTGAGGATTTATGAGCCTTACCACAATTCTCTTGTAACCCGTGAAAGGATAGGTGCCGATGGAAGTATCTATAACGAGATCGATGAGGACAAGAAAATACAGCTTCAGATGCACTTCATCGCCGCAATACAAAAATGGAGGAAGTTGATATGAACCTATTGCCAGACCTGTTTTCCTTCGCCTACGTGCCAAGCTGGTATGCACAGCTTGACGAACTGGCGGAGCTGGCCATCCCGGAACCCTGGCGGTTTCGGAACCCAAACTACTGTACCAAAAACCAAGACACTCCCATATTAGAGAGATACATACATTCCATCTTTAAAAAGCAAGTGATCGATTACAATGGGGAACAAAATGCGGCAAGGGCGGCGGACTATTTCCATGCGGAGAATGAGTATTGCTGCTTTCACACTGGACTTTATACCCGCAGGTACAAAGCAATTTATGGCTGCTTTGACCGGAACAAGCGGCAGGCCAGTATGCTGGATTGGTACTTCCGGGGATTTTCGGACGAGCTTTCCCCTTTTCTCAGATACATCAGCCCGCTTCCGAAAAAGCCCACCTATGATATGACGCAGTATGGCGTCAACTATAACCCGGAATGGCCCATACGGGTAAATGTAGACCACATCCTTGGGGACGGGGAGAACTTATCCCGTCTGCCGGAAGCGGTCCTTGATGCGCAGAACCTGCCCCTGCTTTTGGAAACGGCAGTCGAACTGGCGCGGCGGAAAGCGGGGGTGGAGCCGGGGGTTGTGGTGCCGCAGGGCTACCAGGGCCGGGTACAGTATCTCCTGCCGGTCTGTCTGACAGACATGGAGAAGCCTGACCTTGCTATGACCCTTACCATCATGGACGGGTATTACCTGGGTAACACCTGTCTGACGTTGGAGATGGCCTATCTGAACGCGCGCCTGTTGGCAAGGCCGACGGCGGCGTGGCTTTCGGAGCTTGTCAGATAAAAAAACGCATAGCAGGTCCTTATGCTCTCCCCGTGCCGGACAGCGGCAGAAACAGGAAGGGGCGTAAATAAGGATGCGCAGAAAAAAGGAGGAAACGGCAGATGAGATAAAAGCAAAGATGCGTCCGGTCCGGTGTCCGCAGTGCGGGTGCCGGATCATGGACGCTGTAGAAGGTACGAAGGCGCAGTTCATTACCTCGTCGATGGACCGGTATCCTGATTTTATGATAAAGTGCAGGCACTGCGGCGCAGAGATCGGGGTAATAAAAACTGAATAGAAACACCGAATGCTCCGGGCAACAGTCCCGGAGCTTACCGGATAGCTGCGGAAATACGGCAGTTCCCATAAGGAATGTATATGGGGATGGGAAACGTACAGCGAAGCCGGGAAAACGGTGAGGCGTTTGTTTGAGCATGATGCACGGAGGGAAGATTTCATTCTGTAAAAAGCAGTCAACCCTCTAATACGCCACTTCCATAGAGAAGTGGATATGACATTGAGCCTGGCAGGCGGCACTTTTTGTGCTGCTTGTCAGGCTTTTTTTGGTTACGGCGGTATCAGTGCCGCCTGCCGGGCTCCGAAAGGAGAACGGCAAAATGAAAATCAATTACACATTCGCAAATGGAGAAACCTCAGAGGTTGAGGTGGAAGAGGAAATCGGGAACATCATCCTGGATTCCAGAAGGAAGGAAAGCAACCTTGACCGGAAGGAACGGTACCATTGTTATTCGATGGATGCGGCGGCTTTTGAGGGGATGGATTATGCCGATGAAAAGACCCCGGAAAAGCTGCTGGAGCAGAAAACCGCCGACAGACACGTTGCGGACATTTTAGCGGAGCTGCCAGAGATTCAGAAAAGAAGGCTTCTGCTGTATGCGGAGGGAAAATCGCTGCGTGAAATCGCCCGCATGGAAGGGGTGGACCATAAGGCGGTCAAGAAGTCCATTGAGGCGGCGAAAAAATATTTTCTAAAACATTTCTGATCCGGGTCCCCAAACAGGTGGCCAAATCTCCGTATGGTGAAGGACGATAGGCGTCCTTTAGAAAACGGAGGTGATAAGGTGAAGCACACATTACAGATCAGTGTTTCCAAAAAGCCTGTCAATGGCGGCGTGGTCAGCTGTCGCAGTATTTCCGTGAGGGAGCGTTTTCTGCGTTTCCTTCTTGGAGATAAACAGAAGCTGACGGTCATCGTTCCGGGCAGTTCCGTGGAGGAACTATCCATTAAGGAAGTGGCGGAAGGAGGAACTGTGCATGAGTAGGATTAAACTTTTACTAGATGTGATCCAGGACATCCGTTCCCTGGCGGACAGCCTGCAGGCCGTTGCAGATGCCATGACGGAAAATAAACCGGAGGCAGAACAGAAGCCCGCAAAGAAAGCAGGAAAAAGCAAAGCAGCAAAGCAGGAACCGACAAAAGAGGAGCCGCAGGAAAAACCGCTGGCCCTTGAGGATGTCCGGGCAGTCCTGGCAGAGAAGTCCAGGAGCGGACACACGGCGGCGGTAAAGGAGCTGCTCGTGAAGCACGGCGCGGATAAACTGTCGGAAATCGACCCGGCAGAGTACCCTGCCCTGCTTGCAGAAGCGGAGGTGCTGTGATGGGCAAGCACGCATTATTGTCCGCATCCTCCAGCCACCGCTGGCTGAACTGCCCGCCGTCCGCAAGGCTCTGTGAGAGCTATGAGGACAAGGGCAGCGAGTATGCCCAGGAAGGCACGGATGCACACAGCCTGTGCGAACACAAGCTGAAGCTGGCACTCGGCATGGAAACCACAGACCCCACAGAAAGCCTCTCCTTTTACAGTGAGGAAATGGAGCAGTGCGCCTGCGATTATGCAGCGTATGTGACGGAACTTCTGGCAGAGGCAAAAAAGACCTGTGCCGATTCCGTGGTGCTGATCGAACAGCAGCTGGACTTCTCCCGCTTTGTGGCGGAGGGCTTTGGCACCGGGGACTGCGTCATTATCGCAGACGGCACCCTCTACATTGTGGATTACAAGCACGGCAAGGGAGTGGAGGTTTCCGCTTCAGAAAATCCGCAGATGATGCTGTATGCCTTGGGCGCGCTGGAGCTGTTTGACGGAATCTATGACATTGACACGGTTCGCATGGCTATCTTCCAGCCGCGCAGGGACAATGTCAGCGTCTGCGTCATGGAAAAGGAGGATCTGCTCCAGTGGGCGCACAATGACCTGATGGCAAAAGCAAAGCTGGCCTATGAAGGCGGGGGCGAGTTTGCCTGTGGTGACTGGTGCCGGTTCTGCAAGGCAAAGGCAGCCTGCCGGAAACGTGCGGAATACAACCTGGAGCTTGCCCGGTATGATTTTGCCATGCCGGATACGCTGGAGGATGAGGAAATCGCAGCCATCCTGGCAAAGGCAGATGAGTTGGCGGCCTGGGCGGCGGATGTTAAAGAATATGCCCTGCAGCAGGCACTTAATGGAACCGAGTATGACGGGTTCAAGGTGGTGGAGGGACGCTCCAACCGCAGGTACACCAACGAGGAAGCCGTGGCAGAAAAGGTTACCAAGGCAGGCTTCAATCCGTATGAACAGAAGCTGCTAGGCATCACGGCCATGACCACCGTCCTTGGCAGAAAGAAGTTTGATGAGCTGCTTGGTTCCCTGGTGGAAAAACCACAGGGCAAACCGGCCCTTGTACCGGAGAGCGATAAGCGCCAGGCAATGAAGATAAAAACACCGGTCGAATCGGCAAAAAACGATTTCAGTGAAAATTAGGAGGAAACAAATCATGTCAAATACAGTCAACAACCCTATGAAGGTCATTACCGGCCCCGATACCCGTTGGTCTTATGCCAATGTGTGGGAACCAAAGAGCATCAATGGAGGTACGCCGAAATTTTCGGTATCTCTCATTATCCCCAAGTCGGATCAAAAGACTGTCGCAAAGATCAAGGCGGCCATTGAGGCGGCTTACCGGGAAGGCGAGGCAAAGTTAAAGGGTAACGGTAAAAGCGTCCCGCCCCTTTCCGTGCTGAAAACACCACTGCGTGACGACGATACGGAGCGCCCGGATGATCCGGCCTATGCGGATGCATATTTCGTCAATGCCAACAGTGCGACCGCTCCCGGCATCGTGGACGCGGACAGACAGGAGATCATCGACCGCAGCGAGGTTTACAGTGGTGGGTGTGTATGGAAGGGCAAGCATCAACTTTTATGCCTTCAACTCCAACGGCAATAAGGGAATCGCCTGCGGACTGAACAACCTGCAGAAAATCCGTGACGGAGAACCGCTTGGCGGAAAGACCCGCGCAGAGGACGATTTTGAAGATGAGGACGAGGACTTCCTGTCCTGATACAGTAAACCGCAGAGAGTGGCAGGGATATGCTCGGATTTGAGTATATCCCTGCCGCTTATACAGCGGCGAAAGGACGGTGAAAGAAATGCAATTTATTAGTATTGATATTGAAACGTACTCGGATATGGATTTATCCAAATGCGGTGTGTATAAATATGCGTCCGCCACGGAATTTGAAATCCTGCTGTTTGGGTATGCCGTGGATGGCGGAGAGGTGCGGGTCGTTGACCTTGCCTGCGGAGATGAAATCCCTGCGGAAATCAAGGAGGCCCTGATTGATGATTCCGTCATGAAATGGGCGTTCAACGCACAATTTGAGCGGGTATGTCTGTCACGGTTTCTGGGCCTGCCCACAGGAGAGTATCTTGATCCGCTGGCATGGCACTGCTCCATGATCTGGTCCGCATATCTTGGCCTGCCCCTTTCCCTTGAGAACGTGGGCGCTGCCTTGGGTTTGGAAAAGCAGAAACTGACGGAGGGGAAAGACCTGATCCGTTATTTTTGTGTTCCCTGCAAGCCGACCAAAGTGAACGGTGGAAGGACACGGAACCTGCCGGAGCATGACCGGGAGAAGTGGGACCGGTTCAAAGCCTATAACCTGCGGGACGTGGAAACGGAGATGCAGATACAGCAAAAGCTCTCCAAATTCCCTGTGCCGGAAATGGTGTGGGAGGAATACCTGCTTGACCAGGAGATCAACGACAGGGGCATCGGTGTGGATATGGTGTTTGTCAAGCAGGCGATTGCAATGGACGAGAAGTCAAAAGAGGGATTGTCAGAAGCTATGCAGGAACTGACCAATCTGGAAAATCCAAACTCGGTACAGCAGATGAAACAGTGGATGGCAGAGAATGGGATGGAAACAGACACACTCGGAAAGAAAGTAGTCGCAGAACTTTTAAAGACTGCACCGGAGCCGTTAAAAACCGTATTGGAGCTGCGGCAGCAGCTTTCCAAAAGCAGCATCCGGAAATACACGGCAATGGAGAATGTGGTTGGCAGCGATGGCAGGGCGCGCGGAATGTTTCAATTTTATGGAGCCAATCGCACGGGGCGTTTTTCCGGGCGGCTGATCCAGCTGCAAAATCTGCCGCAGAACCATATGCCGGATCTGGTCGAAGCCCGCGCCCTGGTAAAAAACGGAGATTATGAGGCGCTTTCCCTGCTGTATGAGGATATTCCGGATACCCTGTCACAGCTGATCCGCACGGCCTTTGTGCCGCAGGATGGCAGGAAGTTTATTGTGGCTGACTTCTCCGCAATCGAGGCGCGGGTCATTGCGTGGCTCGCCGGGGAGCGGTGGCGGCTCAAGGTCTTTCAGGACGGCGGTGACATTTACTGTGCATCGGCAAGCCAGATGTTTGGCGTTCCGGTGGAAAAGCATGGCATCAACGGGCATCTGCGGCAGAAAGGCAAGATCGCAGAGCTGGCGCTCGGCTATGGCGGCGCTGCTGGCGCATTAAAAGCAATGGGAGCTTTAGAGATGGGGCTTTCCGAGGAGGAACTGCAGCCCCTTGTCATGGCCTGGAGGGATTCTAACCCGAACATCACAGCACTGTGGTGGGAGGTGGACGATGCGGTAAAGGAATGCGTGAAGCTGAGGGTACCGACAGAAACGCATGGCATCCGGTTCCAATACCAAAGCGGGATGCTGTTCATCACGCTGCCCTCCGGCAGACGGCTGGCTTATGTGAAGCCACGGATCGGGGAGAGCCTTTTTGGCGGGGAGTCCGTGACCTATATGGGTGTGGGCGGCACAAAGAAATGGGAACGTCTGGAAAGCTATGGCCCGAAGTTTGTGGAGAACATTGTTCAGGGGATTGCCAGGGACATTCTCTGCTATGCCATGAAGACACTGAAAAACTGTGCGATTGTGGCCCATGTGCATGATGAAATCATCATTGAGGCAGATAAGCGGATGTCCCTGGCCGCAGTCTGTGAACAGATGGGCAGGACGCCGCCCTGGGCAAAGGGGCTTAGGCTTCGGGCAGATGGCTATGAATGTATGTTTTATCAAAAGGATTAGGAGGAGTGATGAATGGGAATCAGCAGATACAACAAAGAGGGCTATCAGGACCCAACAACCTATGAGGCCCTCACGAAAATAGAAAAAGAAGAAAAAGCGGCGAAAAAGACGGCCTTCAAACCGCTTGTATATATATGCTCCCCCTATGCCGGGGACGTGGAATGCAATGTGGACATGGCGAGGGTGTACAGCCGATTTGCTTTAAAGCAGAACGCCATCCCTCTTGCGCCGCATCTTTTGTTCCCGCAGTTTATGGATGACGGTAATCCGGCGGAACGGGAGCTTGCCATGTTTATGAACCTGGTGCTGCTTGGCAAATGTAACGAACTGTGGGTGTTCGGCGGGGAGATTTCCAAAGGCATGGCGGCGGAGATTGCAAAGGCTGAAAAGAGGAACACACCAATCCGTTATTTTACGGAAGAACTGGAGGAGGTCACAGGATTATGAGAATGAAGCCGATACAGACACAATACCGGGGGTATCTGTTCCGCTCGCGCCTGGAAGCAAGATGGGCGGTGTTCTTTGATGCCTGCGGCGTGGAATGGGAATATGAAGCGGAAGGCTATGATCTCGGCATGGGGTTGTCATACCTCCCGGATTTCCTGCTGCACGGTGTACAGCTTGGCGGATATGGCAATGGAAGTGATTATTCACAGATACAAGACCTTTATGTTGAGGTAAAGGGATTGATGTCACAGAAGGATTCGGAAAAGATAGCGGCTCTTTATCAGAACGGGATTATTGAGGGGTTGCCCTCCCTGTCGGAAACACCTGTCTTGGTGTTAGGGAATATCCCCGTAGGGAAAACGGTGCATGAGATACAAGCGTATACAGAGGCCAGAAGCTGTAAAACCAGCCGAGATTTTCCGATGGTGCGCCCATTTAATTTTGAAACGGTGGATGGGATGGACTGCGTGGCAACACCGTGTGTCAACCGTGACGGCCATCTGGAACTGTTCGGATATGCCAAAGAATATAACCGGCATTATATAGACTGTGTAGCAACCGAGCGGGCGTACCGGCTTGCAAGGCAGGCGCGGTTTGAACATGGGGAAAAGCCGGAAGTGAGGAGGGAATGCCATGCGTGACTTAAATATTGCATATGGGGACAGCCGCAGCGCCAGGCAGTGGTCGAATAAGACGATCCGTTTTGAAGCTCTGAAGGAGCGGCTGAAGGTGACAGTCCGTACATCGGAATCTGCGGAGGAGTATGCTAGGTTTCCAAAGGCGAAAAGGGATGCAGCCAAAGACCACGGCGGTTTTGTGGCCGGGGTGTTAAAGGGCGGCAGGCGGAAAATTGACACGGTGGAATCCCGCTCTATGGTCGCACTGGACGGGGACAGGATCACTGCGGAGTTTTTAAAGGATTATGAGAAAGCCGTCCCATACGCATCAGTCCTTTACACCACCCACAGCCATACGGATGAAGCTCCGATGGTGCGGCTGGTGTTTCCGCTTACAAGGGACGTGAGCCCGGAGGAATATGTTGCCGTGGCAAGGTATCTGGCACAGATGCTTGGCATGGACTATTTTGACGAATGCTCCTACCAGCCGAATCAGCTCATGTACTGGCCAAGCACCCCGTCAAACGGCGTGTTCCTCTACAAAGAAACGGATAAGGAATGGCTTGACCCGGATGCCGTTTTATCGGCGCATCCGGAATGGACAGACCCTACCAGACTGCCGACCTCATCAAGGGAAAGCCGGGCCAACACTGTCGCTGTGCAGAAAGTGCAGGACCCGCTTGAAAAAGAAGGTGTGGTCGGATTGTTCAACCGGGTGTACTACCCTGTGAATCTTGCCATTGATGCATTTCTTGGGGATGTATATGAACCCGCGGCGAGAGAAGACAGATACCACCTGATTGAATCTAGCAGCATGGCAGGCGTGGAAATCAAGGAGAACGGGAAGTTTGTCTACAGCCACCATGCCAAAGACCCTGCTTACTTAAAACTCTGCAATGCCTTTGACATTGTCCGCATCCATAAATTTGGTGATGAGGATGAGAAAAAATCGTTTCAGCAGATGTGCGATTTTGCATTGACGATAGAGGATGTGAGGCTGGCAGCTTTAGAAGACAAGCGCAGGCAGGCGGGTGAGGACTTTGCGGAAGATACCGACTGGAGAAAAAATCTGGAACTGGACCGGAAGGGAAACATCAAGGATACGCTTGACAATATCGTCTGCATTATCCGTGGCGATGAGGAACTGCAGGGCATTGCCTTTAACCGCCACCGGGATGGGATTGACACAAGGGGCGGCCTGCCCTGGGGACAGATTAAGGGCGGATGGAATGATTCTGACGCTGCAGCGCTGAAGGTGTACCTGTCTAAAAACTATGGAATCTACTCCCCGGCAAAGACAAAAGATGCCGTGGTTGCTGTGGCGGCGGAGAGGGCTTACCATCCTATCAGAGAATATTTGGAGAGCCTGCCGGAATGGGACGGCATCCCCCGCGTGGACACCTTGCTCATTGACTATTTCGGTGCCACAGATAACAGCTACACAAGAGCGGTCAGCCGCAAATCAATGGCTGCGGCGATTGCGCGGATCTATCAGCCGGGAACGAAGTTTGACAGTGTGCCGATCCTCAACGGTCCGCAGGGGGTAGGCAAGTCTACCTTTTATGCAAAGCTGGCGGGCGGCTGGTTTTCCGACAGCCTCACCCTGACGGACATGAAGGACAAAGCGGGACCGGAGAAGCTGCAAGGGTATTGGATTTTAGAACTGGGTGAACTGGCAGGCATGAGAAAGGCGGACATAGAAACGGTGAAGTCCTTTATCAGCCGTGTGGATGACAAGTACCGCGCCTCATACGGTGTCAATGTGGAGAGCCATCCGAGGCAGTGTATTATTGTCGGGACCACGAATGCGGAGACCGGATTCCTGCGCGACATCACAGGCAACCGCCGGTTCTGGCCCGTCCGGGTTCCCGGCACCTCAAAAAAGAAGCCGTGGCAGATTACGCAGGAAGAGGTAGAGCAAATATGGGCGGAGACGCTGGTGCTGTACCACAAAGGCGAGAAGCTCTATCTGGAAGGTGCGGAGGCAGAGATTGCCGTGAACGAACAGGCGGATGCACTGGAAACGGATGAGCGAGAAGGGCTGGTGCGGGAATACCTGGATACCCTGCTCCCGGAAAAATGGCCGGAGATGTCGCTGTTTGAGCGGCGCAGCTATCTCGGTGATTGTGATTTTGGATTCTGCAAAAAAGATGGAACCGTACAAAAAGAATACGTCTGTAACATGGAAATATGGTGTGAGTGCTTTGGGAGGGACGGCTCTGCTATGAAACCCGCGGATTCCTATGCTATCGCAGCCATTATGCGGAAGATGGACGGATGGGAGAAAACAGAGCGGACAACATATCCTATTTACGGACGGCAGCGGGGGTACAGACGGAAGCTGTCCTGACACATCATGGGACAGGCGGAAGCCGTCCAAATAGGTGTCCTGCCGCCCGTCCTGTAAAGAAGCGGCGGTATAGTAAGGAAAATAACAGTACAAGGACAAACGGACAAGAGAAAACCTATTGGAAAATAAAATAGAAAAAGAAAGAAATATGTGGGTGTATATGTGTATATACGCGCGTATAGAAAAAAACAGGCTGTTGTCCGTCCTGTTGTCCAGAAGGGAGCAGAAATGCGGGAAAAACAGATCGAACAGAAACTGGTGCAGGAGGTTAAAAGAAGCGGCGGCGTCTGTCCAAAGTTTACATCGCCTGGCTTTGCCGGGATGCCGGACAGACTGATCCTGCTTCCGCATGGCAGGTTTGCATTTGCGGAATTGAAGGCACCGGGGCAGAAACCAAGACCGCTCCAGCAAGCAAGGCATAAGCTGTTGGTGCATCTGGGCTTCCGGGTGTATGTCATTGACAGCGTGGAGCGGATTAAAGAAATCGTGTCCGAGATTGGAGGGATGCTGGATGAGATACGAGCCACATGAATATCAGCAGTTTGCCATTGGGTATATTGAAACGCACCCGGTTGCGGCAGTTCTGCTTGATATGGGACTTGGGAAGACAAGCATTACGCTGACCGCCCTGTCTGACCTGCTGTTTGACCGCTTTGAAATCCATAAGGCAATCGTCATAGCACCTCTGCGGGTGGCAAGAGACACATGGCCTGCGGAGATTGAAAAATGGGAACATCTGAAATTCCTCCAGTATTCCGTAGCGGTGGGAACAGAGGCGGAACGTCTGGCAGCATTGAAACGGCAGGCGGACATTTACATCATCAACCGGGAGAACGTGCAGTGGCTGGTGGAGACGAGCGGCATTCCCTTTGATTTTGATATGGTGGTGGTTGACGAGCTGTCCTCCTTCAAGAATCACCAGTCAAAGCGGTTCCGGGCATTGATGAAAATGCGGCCGAAGGTAAAACGGATCGTGGGTCTGACCGGAACGCCAAGCAGCAACGGGCTGATGGACTTATTTGCAGAATTCCGTCTACTGGATATGGGGCAGCGGCTTGGCCGGTTTATCGGCCAGTACCGCACGGCATATTTCCTGCCGGATAAGCGGAACGGTCAGGTGGTGTTTTCCTATAAGCCCCTGCCTGGAGCAGAGCAGGAGATATACAGATTGATTTCCGATATCACGATTTCCATGAAGTCGTCGGATTACCTGCAGATGCCGGAGTTGGTGGAGTCCAGATACACGGTGTATCTTTCCGAGGAAGAAATGCAACGGTATGTTGCATTAAAAACAGAATTGGTTCTGCAGCTTCCGGACGGAGAAATCACAGCCTCCAATGCAGCTTCCCTTTCCGGGAAACTCAGTCAGATGGCAAACGGGGCGGTATATGAGGATGGCGGTGGGATACTTCGGATACATGACCGGAAGCTGGACGCTTTGGAGGACATGATTGAGGCGGCGAACGGGAAACCGCTTCTTGTCGCTTATTGGTTTCAGCATGATTTGGAGCGCATTACGGAACGGCTGCATAAGCTGAAAATCCCATTCTCTAAGCTGGATTCTTCCCAAAGTATCCGAAGATGGAATGCAGGGGAGTTTTCAGTGGCGCTAATCCATCCGGCTTCGGCGGGACATGGGCTGAACCTGCAGGGCGGCGGTTCCACACTGGTGTGGTTCGGGCTTACCTGGAGCTTGGAACTGTATCAGCAGACAGTGGCAAGGCTATGGAGACAAGGGCAGTCTTCCGGCACCGTGGTGGTACAGCATATCGTCACGAAGGGTACCATTGATGAACGCATCTTAAAGGCACTGGAAGTAAAAGATACTTCCCAGGCGGCTTTGATCGATGCGGTGAAAGCAAATCTGTGAAAACATAGGACAATCCGTGCCAATCCGAGGGAAAGAAAAAACCAGAATCGGAGGTACAGATCATGAGCATTATCTGGAAATATCTTGATAAGCGGTCGGCGGCTGTGGATGCGTTAAAGGATTACAGCAGCATGGAATTTATCATTCACCACACGGATGATGAGGTCAAGGCGGCTTATCAGAAAATGAGCGGTGTCGGCAGTCCGAGATTTGACGGGATGCCCCACATCCATAATCCCAAGGCCGTAGAGGAACGGATCACCAAGGGCATTGAGGAGATCGATGTGTTGAAGGAACGGTACCGGCAGGCAGTGGAATACATGGCGTGGTTCCTTCCGGCTTGGGAGGAACTGAACGGGGATGAGCGGTATGTGCTGGAAACTTTTTATTCTGATGAGGACGGCCAGGCTGGCGCGGTGTATGCAATCTGCGACCATTTCCACATCGAGCGGTCATCTGCCTACAACAAAAAGAACCGTGCCCTGCAGCATCTGACGACCCTGCTGTTTGGGAAGGCATGAGTAATATCGTGGACGCTTTTTCCATTTAGCAGTGCTATACTGTTACTATCGAAAACCGCATAAAGACAGACGGCCTTCGTGGGAGCAATCCTGCGGGGGCTTTCTTTATGCCAGAAAGGAGGTGGAACAGATGCCGAGAAAACCAAAGCGGCCGTGTTCCTTCCCCGGCTGTCCCAACCTGACAGACGGACGGTTCTGTGAGGAACACACAAAGCTAGAGAACAGACGCTACGAGAAGTATGACCGTGACCCGGCTGTACGCCATAGGTATGGAAGGGTGTGGAAACGAATCCGTGACAGTTATGCCGCCGCCCACCCTCTGTGTGAGCAGTGCCTTGAGGAAGGAAAGTATGTAAAGACCGAGGAGATCCATCACAGGCTGCCGCTGTCACAAGGTGGAACTCATGACAGGGAGAACCTGATTGCTTTATGTAAGGAGTGCCATGCAAGGATTCATGCGAAGAACGGTGACCGCTGGCACAACCATTGACGGGGAGGGGCGGTTCACTTCTCCAGACGAAAGCGTCCGGGAAACGGTGCGGGGGTCACACGCACAAAAAAGGCGATTTCAAAAGGGTAATAAAGGAGGTTGAGAGAAAATGCCTACAAAATCTAACAACACAGGCGGCAGGGGCGGCACAAGAGCCGGGGCCGGGCGCAAGAAAACGGCGGTAGCCGAAAAAGCGGAGAAAGGAAATCCGGGCGGCAGGAAATTGGAAGTTCTGGACATCCCGGAGATCGAGGGAGTGGAAATGCCAAAGCCCCATGATTTTTTATCCGCCGAACAGCGTGACGGCAGTGAACTGCAGGCCGCTGATATTTACAAAGAAACCTGGGAGTGGCTGAGAAAGGTTGGATGCAGCTCCAAGGTGTCAACGCAGCTGCTGGAGCGTTATGCGATGGCTTCGGCCCGCTGGATACAGTGTGAGGAGATGACCAGCAAGCTGGGATTTCTGTCCAAGCATCCGACCACGCAGAAGCCGATTCCCTCCCCCTTCATCAACATCGGCATCAACTACATGAACCAGGCGGTCAGACTGTGGAATGAAATCTTCCAAATCGTGAAGGAGAACTGCAGCACGGATTATAGTGATGAGGCACCGCAGAATGATGTGATGGAGCGTCTGCTCCGTGCAAGGAAAGGAATGTGACATGAGAGAGAAAAATAATCTGGCCGATTTTCTAAAATCGCTGAAAGCTAATAAAGGGAATCTGACAAGGCAGCAGTTTCACACCATCAAAGGCCAGGCGCTTGCCGGGGATGTGGAGGGTGCGCGAAAAGGACTGTATAAGCTGTTGGAAAGGCGGTGCGGGTAATGGAGATTGAGAAAAAGAATACAGCCGAGCTGCTCCCTGCCGAGTATAATCCACGCAAGGATTTAAAACCTGGAGATGCAGAGTATGAAAAGCTGAAACGTTCCATTCAACAGTTTGGTTATGTGGAGCCGGTCATCTGGAACAGGACCACAGGCAGAGTGGTAGGCGGTCACCAGCGTTTGAAGGTGCTGATTGATATGGGCATTTCCGAGGTGGATTGTGTCATTGTGGAGATGGACGAGGAAAAAGAAAAGGCCCTGAACATCGCTCTTAATAAGATAAGCGGTGACTGGGATAAGGATAAGCTGGCGCTTTTGATCTCTGATTTGCAAGGAGCTGATTTTGACGTTTCCCTCACGGGTTTTGAACCGGCGGAGATTGATGAGTTGTTCCGGGATGATGTAAAGGACGGCATCCGGGATGACGACTTCGATGTGGATGCCGAACTAAAGAAACCGCCTGTCGCAAAGCAGGGCGATGTTTGGACGCTTGGCAGGCACAGGCTGGTGTGCGGGGACAGCACCAAAGCAGAAACTCTGGAGCTTCTGATGGCAGATAGGAAAGCAAACCTTGTGGTCACGGACCCGCCGTATAACGTAAATTACGAAGGCAGTGCCGGGAAAATCCAAAATGACAACATGGGCAACGATGCTTTCTATCAGTTCCTACTGGATGCCTTTTGCAATACAGAAAAGGCGATGGCGGACGTTGCCAGTATTTATGTATTCCATGCCGATACCGAAGGGTTGAATTTCCGCAGGGCATTTGCTGATGCGGGATTTTATCTGTCCGGCACCTGTATCTGGAAGAAGCAGAGCCTGGTGCTTGGCCGCTCTCCCTATCAGTGGCAGCACGAGCCGGTGCTGTTTGGCTGGAAGAAGAAAGGGAAACACCAGTGGTACACAGGCAGGAAGGAATCTACCATATGGGAATTTGATAAGCCGAAGAAAAACGGCGACCATCCGACCATGAAGCCGGTTCCGCTCCTGGCCTATCCCATCATGAATTCCAGTATGAGCAACTGTATTGTTCTTGATCCCTTCGGCGGTTCGGGCAGTACGCTGATTGCCTGCGAACAGACGGGGCGCATCTGCTGCATGGTGGAGCTGGATGAAAAATACTGTGATGTCATTGTAAAGAGATTTATCGAGCAGGCCGGTTCGGCAGACGGCGTATCCGTTATGCGTGACGGCCTGACCTACCAATATGGGGAAGTCAGTCTGCAGGAGGAAGTGTAGGAATGACAGACGCTATATATCATAGAAGGAAGTGCGCCATGAGTCAAAGAAATACACGAGGTAAAGAGATGCCCTACGATTTCGAGTTGTTCGGTATTGTGGATTACTCACAACATTCCACAAGATAAATCGGCACATATTTTCTCCGGATTCACTTGCTATCTGTGCCGTTTAGAGTGATTAATGTAGTACCGAAAAGCAAAGGAGGTACACACCATGAAAGTTACTTACAACATTACAGACAGGAAGCCTTTTGTAAAGGCACTGGAAGAAATCACAGGGGCAAAGGCAGTCTACATGAGAACCCCAACCTACGCATACAAGGTGGATTATTTTACCGTGACCCGCGAGGGCAACCTTACATTTGATGACATGGCAGACAGCGAAGAAATCGAGCGTGTGCTTGAGGAACTTGACCAGAGAGGTTTTCACTACGAAAGTTCTGAATACGATGAACCGCAGCCGGAAATCGACTGTGAGGAGCCTTTGGAGGACTGCCCGCCTGCATACGGAATGCCGGAAACTGCGCCACAGGGCGAAAACGTGGGGCTTACAGTGGCAATGCCGAGGGACTCCTTCACGGATACGGCGCTTGCGAACCTGCAAAGGCTGGTGGAGGCTAAGGCGGGTCTAATCAAAAAGGCGCTGGCGGTGGAGGGGCTTCCGGTGGAGATAACAGAGGAGCAGGTATCCTTCCCCTGGTTTTCCGATGGGCTGGATGCCGACGCGGTAAAAGCCTACAGCCATTTTATTGCGGCCCTGTGCGAAATGGCACAGAACCAGAAACGGATCACGGCGAAGGAAAAGGATGCGGAGAATGAAAAATACGCTTTCCGCTGCTTCCTCCTGCGGCTTGGATTTATTGGCGCAGAATATAAGGAGGAGCGGAAAATCCTGCTGAAGAATATGACTGGGTCTTCGGCTTTTAAAGGGGGTGCAAAAAATGCGGTTTCCGAATAGCAAGATTCTCGAACAGGTCCGCAGGGATTACCCTGCGGGAACACGGGTGGAGCTTGTGCGAATGGAAGATGCACAGGCCCCGCAGGTTGGCACCCTCGGCACGGTGACTGGGGTGGACGATACCGCCTCCATCCTGGTGCAGTGGGATAACGGGTCACACCTGAATGTGGTTTATGGAGAGGATCAGTGCAGGAAGGTGGGAAAAAAAGATGCGTAACATGATCGAGGAGTTTTATTTCGGAAATATCGTACCAAACGAACCAGATGTTTCACAGCCAGCGAACCTGCAGAAGGCTATGGAAGAAACGGCGGAGGCAGAGGAATTTTTAAACGCCAGACTGGAGGGTGAGAGTCTTGCGGCTTTGAAACGGCTGGTAAAGGCACAGATGGAGGTCAATTCCATTTCTACGCTGGATCACTATGTCCGGGGCTTCAAAAACGGAGCCAGATTCATGCTTGCCATTTTGGATGAGGAGAGCGGAAATGCCCGTTCACAGTAGAATATACAGCCATAATACACACAAATACCATTCCGAAACATTGTGCAGTTTATGCCCATAATTCTCTTGCTATTATGTCTCTTTAGAGTGATATATGTACTACCGAAAGGAAATACACCAAACAAAAAACGGAGGTACATACCATGAACGAAAGAATCGCAAGACAGATTGAGGAAATGAAAAAGCAGACCATCGGAGTTGAGGTGGAGATGAACAGCATCAGCAGGGAAAAGGCAGCAAAGATTGCCGCTGAATTTTTTGGAACCGGAAGATATAAGGACACAGCCAGAAGGAACGGCTACCAAACCTGGTCAGCCTGGGATGCAGACGGCAGGGAATGGAAATTCCAAAAGGATGTCAGCATCGTGGGGCCGGACAGCGAAAAGTGTGAACTGGTCACACCGATTCTTCACTACGCAGACTTTGAGGTTTTGCAGGAATTTATCCGAAAACTTCGCCATGCAGGAGCAAAGAGCGATGCCACAAGAGGGTGCGGAGTTCACATCCATATCGGGGCAAACGGACACACCCCACAGACCATGAGAAACCTTGCAAATATCATGGCAAGCCACGAAAGCCTCATAGCCGATGCCCTTGACCTTGACCGAGGCAGAATGCATCGCTACTGCAGAACGGTTGACCCAAGGTTTTTAGAGCAGGTCAACAAGAAAAAGCCAAAGATGATGGCGGCACTTGCAGACATTTGGTACAACTCCAACGGAGCGGATTACGGCAGAGACCATCATTACAATGACAGCCGATACCATATGCTCAACTACCATGCGACTTTTACCAAGGGAACGATTGAATTCAGACTTTTTCAATTCGATGCCCCCGCAGATGGAAAACGGAACGGACTTCACGCAGGGCAATTAAAAAGCTACATTCAGCTTTGCCTTGCACTGAGCCAAATGGCAAAGACGGTGCGCACTGCAAGCCCGAAACCGCAGCAGAATGAAAATCCAAAGTACGCCATGAGAACCTGGCTCCTCCGGCTTGGATTCATCGGTGAGGAATTTGCAACTGCAAGGGAAACCCTTACCAAGCGGCTGGCAGGAGATACCGCCTTCCGTAATGGCAGAGCCGCTTGAAGGACACGCAGGAGTTAGCCTCCTGCCACCTTACCCCGACCGCTTTGGCGGTCTTAAGGTGGCAGAAGGGTGATCCCTTCGGAAAGGATGGATACCATTATGAAAAAAAGATATTACATCGCCTATGGCAGCAACCTTAACATCCGGCAGATGCGGATGCGGTGCCCATCGGCACGAATCATCGGAACAGCGGAGATTCCGGATTATGAGCTGCTTTTCAAGGGCAGTCTGACAGGCTCATACCTTACCATCGAGCCAAAGGCCGGTGCAATGGTTCCTGTGGCAGTCTGGTCGGTAACGGCTGAGGATGAGGCGGCTCTTGACCGCTACGAGGGCTTCCCCACTTTTTACTATAAGGCGGAGATGAAACTGCCCATCCGGGGAATCAAATCCGGTACGGTGCGAAGCCGAGACACCTTTGTGTACATCATGCACGAGGACAGGCCGCTTGGAATGCCGAGCAGCTTTTATATCCGCACCTGCCTGGAGGGATATGGTAGCTTTGGATTTGACGAGAAACTTTTATACAATGCGATTGCAAACAGCAGGAGGAACTGCCATGAAGATTGAAGCAAATACCAGAATAAAAATCTGCCCGTGCTGCGGGAAAGCCTATCACGGTGCGCCTGCACTTTCCAGAGCAGACAACAAAACGCTCATCTGCCCCGACTGCGGGACAAGAGAGGCGCTTAAAAGCATCGGAGTGGAGGAATCCGAGCAGGAGGAAATCCTCAAAACCATCCACAGATGCGCCGGGAACCGCTTATAAGATACACAGTTTTTGCCACAGATATTTGTGCAGTATATGCTTTGAATTGACTTGCTATTATGTGGTTTTAGAGCGAATATGTACCTACCGGAAGGGAAAACACACAACCACATTTTAGGAGGAAACCGCCATGAAGAAGATTGAAGCATTTGAAAACGCAGACTGCACCAAGACTTTTGAGGAGCAGGGGATCAACAGCACCCTTTACCGGGCTTATAAAAACAGTCAGGAAGCCGGAAACGACACCATTAACCTGGACGATGTGATTTGGGATTATGATATTGCCCCAATCATCGAAAATTGCAAAACATACGGAATCAAGGAGTTCACGATTTCAAGCACTTTCTCAAGCCTCATCGCAACCCTTGCAGAGTTTGAAAAGCGAGACTGTCGGATGGCGGGACTTACCGAGGTAAAAGCAAGATACACCGATTACCTCACAGGCAAAAACCAGATTATTCCGGCAATCCGGATGAATTTATAAGGAGGATGAGGGTGATGTGGCGCGAAGGAACAATTGGAGTTATGGGCGAAGACGGAAAATACACGGCAGTGCATTACTGGTACAAACATTTTGATGAACCAAGCGAAGCGTTTGGTATTGACGGCGGCAGGATTTCCAAGCTGATGCTGAAGCAGGACGGAAAAATCGTCTACAATTACGACAGAGGACTAGATATTGCACCGCAGACCAGGGAAGCGGAACGGGCACTCGCCATTTTGATGTACGAACATAACTAAGAATTTTATCACTGAAAATTTCAGGAACAGGGCCAGACGGCTCTGTGTCTTGTTACCGATAAGCCGCAGAGATGCGGTTATTTTTATGCCTTTTTTTGAAGGAGGTGACGGCACTTGCGAAAACTGAAAAGATACAGATCAACAAAATTCAAGGCAAAGAACTCTGTGTACGATAAGGATGCGGCGGATTTTGCTGTTGCCTTTATCGAGAGCCTGTGCCATACCAAAGGCACCTGGGCGGGAAAGCCCTTTGAACTGATCGACTGGCAGGAACAGATCATCCGGGATGTGTTTGGCACACTGAAACCAAACGGATACCGACAGTTCAATACCGCTTATATTGAGATACCCAAGAAGATGGGCAAGTCAGAACTGGCGGCTGCGGTGGCCCTCCTTCTGACCTGCGGGGATGGGGAGGAACGTGCCGAGGTGTATGGTTGCGCCGCTGACCGCCAGCAGGCCACTATCGTCTTTGATGTTGCGGCCGATATGGTGCGGATGTGTCCGGCTCTTTCCAAGCGCGTGAAAATCCTGGCCTCCCAAAAGCGGATCATTTATCAGCCCACTAACAGCTTCTATCAGGTGTTGTCGGCGGAAGCATACAGCAAGCATGGTTTTAATATCCACGGTGTGGTCTTTGACGAGCTGCATACCCAGCCGAACCGAAAGCTGTTTGATGTTATGACAAAGGGTTCCGGCGATGCCCGTATGCAGCCGCTGTATTTCCTGATTACCACAGCCGGAACGGACACCAACAGTATCTGCTATGAGACGCACCAGAAAGCAAAGGATATTCTGGAGGGCAGAAAGCACGATACTACCTTTTACCCAGTGATATATGGTGCAGATGAAGCGGACGATTGGACAGACCCGAAAGTGTGGAAAAAAGCCAATCCCTCCCTGGGGATTACCGTGGAGATGGATAAGGTCAAGGCGGCCTGTGAATCCGCAAAGGAAAATCCGGGCGAGGAAAATTCCTTCCGGCAGCTGCGGCTCAATCAATGGGTCAAACAAGCGGTGCGCTGGATGCCGATGGATAAGTGGGATAAATGTGCATTTGCCGTATCGGAGGAAGATCTGGAAGGGCGCGTCTGCTACGGCGGTCTTGACCTTTCCTCTACCACGGACATCACAGCCTTTGTGCTGGTATTCCCTCCACTGGGTGAGGAAGATAAATACAGCATTCTTCCTTACTTCTGGATACCGGAGGAAACTCTGGACCTGCGCGTCCGCCGTGACCATGTACCCTATGATATTTGGGAGCGGCAGGGGTATCTGCAGACCACAGAAGGAAATGTGGTGCATTACGGCTACATTGAGAAGTTCATTGAAAGGCTCGGAGAAAAATATAACATCCGGGAGATTGCCTTTGACCGCTGGGGCGCGGTGCAGATGGTGCAGAACCTGGAAGGCATGGGATTTACGGTAGTCCCTTTCGGGCAGGGCTTTAAGGATATGTCTCCGCCGACCAAAGAGCTGATGAAGCTGACACTGGAACAGAAACTCGCCCACGGCGGGCATCCGGTTCTCAGGTGGATGATGGATAACATCTTCATCCGTACCGACCCGGCCGGGAACATTAAAGCCGATAAAGAAAAATCCACGGAGAAGATTGACGGCGCTGTGGCAACCATCATGGGGCTGGACAGAGCCATTCGCTGTGGGGTAGACAGTGGTGCCTCTGTGTATGATGAGCGTGGCATCCTGTTCATCTGAGGCCTTGTTGTATTGTACCAGTCTGTAGCAGAAAAATTTGGTGATTCGTGGTATGGCTGTTTTTCCCTACTTCCTTTATGCTGTTAGGCAAAGGAGGCGGTGAATATGAGAGAAGAAACCGAAGCAGAATTTCTTGACTTTATCTTGAACGAACGTATGGCGCTGTATTTTAGGCGGCATACAAAGGAGCATCCGGTTACAGCGCAAGAGCGGATGCAGATTGAAAAAGTCATTGATGATTATGACAGGATTCTGTCCCTGCTGGATGATGAGCAACAGAATATCCTGAACAACTGCGTAGACGCTATGACAGGCAACATGGCACAGGAAAATGAAATTTACTACCGGGGCGGCTTTCAGGATGGTATCCTGCTTGACCAACTGGTCAAACGGTATAAGAAACAGAAGAAATAACAATTGTTTCATAGAGAAAGGTCAGCATCTATTTTCGGATAGGTGCTTTTCTTGTGTCCTTTTTCAGAAGGGAGTGTGAATGTATGGGCATATTAAGCGGTTTATTTCGGTCAAGGGATAAGCCTGTGACGGACAGCACGGCAGGCGGGGCCTACCGCTTTTTCTTTGGAGGGTCCACCTCTGGCAAGGCGGTAACGGAGCGTTCCTCCATGCAGATGACGGCGGTGTATTCCTGTGTCCGTATCTTATCGGAAGCGGTGGCGGGCCTGCCCCTTCATCTTTACAAATACAATGACAGCGGCGGCAAGGAGAAAGCCCTTGACCATCCGCTGTATTTTTTACTCCATGATGAGCCAAACCCGGAGATGAGTTCCTTTGTGTTCCGGGAAACACTGATGACGCATCTGTTGCTCTGGGGGAACGCCTACTCGCAGATCATCCGCAACGGCAAGGGCGAGGTAGTGGCGCTTTATCCCCTGATGCCCAACCGCATGACAGTAGACCGGGATGAAAAAGGACAGCTGTATTACAGCTACCAGACCAGTAAAGATGAAGCGCCGACCATGAAAGGCAGCACAGTCATCCTAAAGCCGACAGATGTGCTGCACATTCCCGGCCTGGGATTTGACGGGCTGGTTGGATACTCCCCGATTGCGATGGCAAAGAACGCTATCGGTATGGCGATTGCCTGTGAGGAGTATGGCGCTAAGTTTTTTGCCAATGGAGCCACCCCCGGCGGACTTCTGGAATATCCGGGAACTGTCAAGGACCCGGAGCGTGTCCGGGAAAGCTGGAATAAAGGCTTCGGCGGCAGCCACAACGCCAACAAGGTGGCGATTTTAGAGGAAGGCATGAAGTACACGCCGATCTCCATCTCCCCGGAACAGGCGCAGTTTTTGGAGACCAGAAAGTTTCAGATCAATGAAATCGCCCGGATTTTCCGAGTCCCTCCCCATATGGTAGGTGACCTGGAAAAGTCGAGCTTTTCTAATATTGAGCAGCAGTCACTGGAATTTGTGAAATACACGCTGGAACCCTGGCTGGTGAGATGGGAGCAGTCCATGATCCGTTCCCTGCTCCCACAGGAGGACAAGACCTCCTATTTCATCAAGTTCAATGTGGACGGCCTGCTGCGTGGGGATTACCAGAGCCGGATGAGCGGCTATGCCACGGCCAGGCAGAACGGATGGATGTCGGCCAATGACATCCGGGAACTGGAAAACCTGGACCGCATTCCGGCCGAGGACGGCGGAGATTTATACCTGATTAACGGCAATATGACAAAGCTTGCGGATGCGGGAATTTTCGCAGCAGGCGGAAAGGAGAAAGAATCCAATGAAGAAGTTTTGGAATTGGAAGACCCGGATGGTGACCAGTCAGGAGACGGGGAAATCGGCACCGGAGAGGACGCTGTTCCTGAACGGCACCATCGCAGAGGAAAGCTGGTTTGATGATGACGTCACCCCACAGCTTTTTAAGGAGGAGCTGGAATCCGGTAGCGGTGACATTACCGTATGGATCAACAGCCCCGGCGGCGACTGCGTGGCGGCCGCACAAATCTATAACATGCTTATGGAATACAGAGGCAGCGTGACCGTGAAGATTGACGGCATCGCTGCCTCTGCTGCGTCCGTGATTGCAATGGCAGGAACGAAGGTGCTGGTATCGCCTGTTTCCATGATGATGATCCACAATCCGGCAACGATGGCCTGGGGCGACAGTGCGGAAATGCAGAAAGCCATTTCCATGTTGGACGAGGTGAAAGAGTCCATCATCAATGCCTATGAGATCAAAACAGGCATGAGCCGTGCCAAGCTGTCGCACCTCATGGATGCGGAAAGCTGGATGAATGCAAACAAGGCAGTGGAGTTAGGCTTTGCCGATGGCATCCTGCAACGTCCGGGAGAAACGGAGGATGTCGGGCAGCCGCAGATTTCCATGATGTACTCCAAGGCGGCAGTGACCAACTCGTTGATGGACAAGATCGCGAAGAAGTGCCGTATCCAGCAGAAACCGGCCGTGCCGGAAAGCACGGAACGCAGTGTAGATTCGCTCATGGAGCGTCTTAACGTAATCAAACAACACATTTAAGGAGGATTTTTATCATGACTATTTTAGAACTGAGAGAAAAACGCAGCAAGGCATGGAATGCGGCAAAGGCATTTCTGGATTCTCATCGCACTGAGAAAGGCACCCTGACCGCTGAGGATGACGCCGCCTATACCAGAATGGAGCAGGAGATCAATGACCTTGGCAAAGAGATCGCCCGTCTGGAACGTCAGGAGCAGATGGAGGCGGAGCTAAATAAGCCTGTGAACACACCGCTGACCTCAAAGCCTGCGGGCCACGAGGCGGAGAAAAAGACGGGCCGTGCTTCGGATGAATACCGTAGGGCCATGCTTGATGCCTTCCGCTCCAATTTCAAGCGGGTGGACAACGTATTGCAGGAGGGCGTGGATGCTGACGGCGGTTATTTGGTGCCGGAGGAATATGACCGCCGCCTGATTGATACCCTGTCCGAGGAAAACATCATGCGTTCTCTGGCCACGACCATTACCACCAGTGGAGAGCATAAGATTAACATTGCAGCCATCAAGCCTGCGGCTGCCTGGATTGAGGAGGGCGGCGCACTGACCTTTGGGGACGCTACGTTCAGCCAGATCCTCTTGGATGCACACAAGCTTCATGTTGCCATCAAGGTGACGGAGGAACTGCTCTATGACAATGCCTTCAATCTGGAAGGTTATATCCTGGATCAGTTCGGCAAGGCACTGGGTAACGCCGAGGAGGATGCGTTCTTAAACGGTGACGGCACGGGCAAGCCGCTTGGCCTGTTTGCGGCGGCTGGCGGCGGCACCATCGCAGGCACCCTGACGGCGGCAATCAAATCGGACGATATGCTGGACTTGGTGTATGCCCTCAAGCGTCCTTACCGTAAAAGCGCAGCCTTTATCCTGAATGACCAGACGCTTTCTGCCCTTCGTAAGTTGAAGGATAACAACGGAGCTTATATCTGGCAGCCGTCCTACCAGGCAGGCGAACCGGACAGGATTTTAGGCTATGCCGTACACACCTCTGCCTACGCGCCTACGGATGCCATCGCCTTTGGCGATTACAGCTACTACAACATCGGTGACCGTGGCAGCCGTTCCTTTTCTGAGCTGCGTGAGCTGTTTGCAGGCAACGGCATGATCGGCTATGTGGCAAAGGAACGCGTGGACGGCAAGCTGATCCTGCCGGAGGCAGTACAGATTTTGAAACTGAAATCCGAATAACAACGATAAACTGGCGGTGTTGTTGCAGTGACAGCACTGCCATAACTTACGGAACGAGGTGGTGATAGATATGCTTGTATCGTTAGAGGAAATGAAACAGTATCTCCGGGTGGAGTATGAGGACGATGATTCCCTGATTGCCAGTCTGCTGTCCGGTGCGGAGAAAACTTGTATGGATATCATGCGCACGGATGATCCCGATACGCTGGAATCGGAACCGAATGCGAAAGCTGCAGTCATGTATACCGTGGCTTATCTTTATGAACACCGTGAGGAGGCAGACCACCACGCACTGATGCTGACCCTCCGTTCCCTGCTCTTTGGCAGCAGACGGGAGGGATTCTGATGGATATTGCTCTTTTAAATGTTCCGGTCATTTTTCAGAAAAACGAAGTGACGGTGGATGACATCGGCAACCACATCAACCAGTGGACGGATTATTATTGCTGCCATGCCACGGTCAGTGGCGAGGGCGGTACGGAAACCGCTGTGGCGGGGATTACTGTGGACGATTCGGATTTGTCCTTTACCGTGCGGTACTGTAAAAAGGCATCTCTTGTGGAGGTGATTGGTTACCGGATTGTGTTCCAGGAGGAACTTTATAACATCCTTGCCATTGACCACATGAGTTACAAGCGGAAATCCATCAAGTTCAAGTGCCAGAAAGTGAGGCGGTAGCCATGAGCAGTGACCGGGTAAGGATTGACCAGCTGGCAGTGGCCGTGATGGAGGGGCTGACGGAATATGCAGACCTGGCGGCTGATGATATGAAAAAGGCTGTGAAGAAAGCCGGGACAACCGTCCGCAAGGAAATCGAGGTAAACGCACCGGAAGACACGGGAGCCTATGCGAAAAGCTGGGCGGTAAAAAATGTGCGGGAAACTTCGCAGTCTTTGGAACTGACCGTGTATTCCAAGAACCGCTATCAGCTGGCACACCTTTTGGAGTTCGGCCATGCCAAGCGAGGCGGCGGCCGGGTAGCCGGAAAGAGCCATATCGCTCCGGCGGAGGAAAAGGGAGTCCGTCAACTGGAGGAAGAAATTGAAAGGAGCCTGCGGAATGGATAAGCTAATTGAAATTTTGAAAGAAGCCGGCATCCCATTCGCCTATGACCATTTTGTAGAGGGGGAAGCCCCGGAGCCGCCGTTTATCTGTTATCTGCTTCCCGGCAGCAACAATTTCGCTGCGGACGGGAGAGTGTACCACAAGATTAATGAAGTGCGCATGGAACTGTACACCGATACCAAGGACTTGTCGGCGGAGCAGAAGTTGGAGGATGTGCTGGACAGATACGGCATCTTCTATGAAAAGTCCGAAACATGGATCGACAGCGAAAAGCTGTATGAAGTCCTATATCAATTCGAACAGGAGGGTTTGAAATGAGCCTTAAGAAAAATAAAGTGAAATTCAACATCTGCAACGTGCATTATGCCCTGCAGACGGTTGGCGAAGATGGCACAGTGACCTTTGCGGTGCCTGTTGCCATGCCGGGTGCCGTTTCTCTGGCGCTGGATGCCAACGGCGAGCCGAGCAATTTTTATGCGGATGGCTACGCTTATTACACTATTTCCAACAACATGGGGTACGAAGGTGACCTGGAACTGGCGATGGTGCCGGAGAGCTTTCGAACCGATGTGCTGAAAGAGGAACTGGACGGCAACAAGGTGCTGGTGGAGAATGCCAATGTAGAAACCGCCAATTTTGCACTGCTCTTTGAGTTTGACGGTGACGTAAGGAAAATCCGTCATGTGCTGTATAACTGTGCGGCAAGCCGTCCGAGCATTGAATCCCAGACCAATGAGGATGAGATTGAAGTGCAGACAGAAACCCTTGCCCTGACCGCCACGCCGCTGGCGAGCGGCTATGTCAAGGCAAAGACCGGGGACGATACCACGGATACGGTGTATAAAGACTGGTACAGTGCGGTCTATCTGCCAAAAGCGGAAGAAGACCAGCCTGCCGTACAGTCTGCATCAAACACCGCAAAAGCAGGTACACCCACTAAAACTGCGGCTGTGAAGGAGGGATAAGCCATGAGCATGAAGCAGAATATCGAGATTGACGGAAATCAGGTGCCATTCAAGGCATCCGCCGCCATCCCCCGTATTTACCGGATGCGGTTTCACCGGGATATTTACAAAGACCTGCGTGTGCTGGAGAAAAGCATCGGTGACGGGAACCCGGAGGAATCCAGCCTGGATATGTTCTCCCTTGAGATGTTTGAGAACATCGCCTATGTGATGGCAAAACACGCAGATCCGTCCATCCCGGACACACCGGAGGACTGGCTGGACGGTTTCAATACTTTTTCCATCTACCAGGTGCTGCCGCAGCTGATTCAGCTTTGGGGGCTGAATACACAGACAGATGTCCAGTCTAAAAAAAACTTCGCAGCACAGACCGCCAAATGACAACGCCGCTGTTCCTTCTCCGCTGTGTACAGCTTGGCCTGTCTATCCGTGATCTGGATTTACTCACAATAGGCATGGTCAATGATATGTATGCAGAAAGCAGGAACGATGACTGCAAATATGCGACACTGGCTACGCAGGAGGATTTCGATAAATTTTAACGCTCGGAGAAATCCGGGCTATTTTTATGCCCTGGTGCAGGAAGGAGGTGCTGATCCGTGGCAAACAGAATCAAGGGAATTACTGTAGAAATCGGCGGCGATACCACCAAACTGCAGACCGCATTGCAGGGCGTGAATAAGGAAGTCAAGAATACCCAGGCCCAGTTAAAGGACGTGGAAAAACTTCTGAAATTAGACCCCGGTAATACGGAACTGCTGGCGCAGAAGCATAAGTTGCTTGGTGATGCCGTTGCAGAGACGAAAAGTAAGCTGGAAACCTTAAAGACCGCAGCGGAACAGGCCAACACTGCCCTTGCCAAGGGGGAGATTTCTCAGGAACAGTATGACGCCCTGCAAAGGGAGATCATCGAAACGGAAAATGACCTGAAAAGGCTGGAGGAACAGGCCAACCAGTCAGCCACGGCAATGCAGAAAATTGCCGCCACGGGGGAAAAGCTGAAAACGGCCGGTGACAGCATTTCCAGTGCCGGACAGAAAATGCTTCCGGTGACGGCAGGCGTTACAGCCCTTGGCACGGCGGCGGTCACCACGGCGGCCAACTTTGAGTCCTCCATGTCCCAGGTGCAGGCAACAATGGGAATTACCAAAGATTCCATGTCTGAGGTCAACGGCGAATCCGTCAATACGATGGATACCCTTGGAGCGTTAGCAAAGAAGATGGGTGCGGAAACTGCCTTCTCCGCAAGCGAATGCGCCCAGGCTTTAAACTATCTGGCTCTTGCCGGATATGACACGCAGGAAATGTGTGATACCCTGCCGACCGTTCTAAACCTGGCGGCGGCCGGTGATATTGAACTGGCATCCGCATCGGATATGGTAACGGATGCCATGTCTGCCCTTGGCATGGGTGTGAACGAAGCGGGAACGATGGTGGACCAGATGGCAAAGACTGCTTCTACCACCAACACCTCCGTGGCACAGCTTGGGGAAGGCATCCTGACCATTGGTGCGACCGCAAAATCTGTTAAGGGCGGCACGGCGGAACTGAACACCGCACTTGGTATCCTTGCCAACAATGGTATCAAGGGTGCAGAGGGTGGTACGCATCTTCGTAACATCATCCTGTCCTTACAGAACCCAACAGATAAAGCGGCGGCAAGCATGAAGACCCTCGGTGTGGATGTGTATGACTCCGAGGGCAATATGCGTAGCATGAACGACATCCTGGGTGATTTGAATACCAGTATGGAGGGCATGACCTCTGCGGAGAAGTCCAACATCATCAGCAACATTTTCAATAAGACCGACCTGTCCTCCGTCAATGCCCTGCTTGCCAATACGGGAGATACCTGGGATGCCCTGCAGCAGTCCATTGCAGACAGCGGAGGTGCTGCACAGCAGATGGCGGATACACAGCTTGACAACCTGCAGGGGCAGCTGACCATTTTAAAATCTGCACTGGAGGGGCTTGCCATTTCCTTCGGTGAACTTCTGATGCCTGCCATCAAACAGATTGTGGAGTGGGTGCAGAAATTCGTGGACTGGCTTAACGGCATGGATGACGGGACGAAAAAAGTGATTGTGACCGTGGCTCTTTTAGCGGCGGCACTTGGCCCAATCCTGATTGTGGTGGGCAAGGTCATCTCCGCAGTCGGCACGATTATGACGATTGTGCCGAAGGTGGCGGGTGTTATCAATACCGTAAAGACCGCTTTTGCGGCGCTGAATACCACGATGCTTGCCAACCCCATCGTACTGATTATCGCAGCCATTGCTGCTTTGGTAGCAGCGTTCATTTATCTTTGGAATACAAATGAAGATTTCCGGCAGTTCTGGATTGATCTGTGGAACAACATCAAGGAAGTGGCGGTTGCGGTATGGAATACCCTGAAAGAATTTTTTACAGCGGCATGGGAAGCCATCGTCTCTGTGGCAACTGCCATCTGGAATGGGCTGGCAGCCTTCTTTACCGGGCTGTGGGAAGGGATCAAAACCATCTTTACCACGGTGGTGACGGCGATTTCCACCTTCTTGTCCACGGCATGGACGGCGATTCAGACCACAGTCACTACGGTATTTACAGCAATCCAGATGTTCTTTTCAACGATATGGAAGGCCATCAGCACCATTGTGACTACCGTTATAACGGCAATCCAGACCTTCCTTACGACAGCCTGGAACACTATCAAAACTGTGATTACCACAGTGCTGACAGCAATCCAGACGGTGATTACCACGGTATGGAACGCCATTTCTGCTTTTATCACAACCGTGGTGACGACAATCCAAACCTTTCTTACCACGGCTTGGAATACGATAAAGACGGTCATTACCACAGTGCTGAACGCCATAAAGACGGTATTTACCACTGTGTGGAATGCCATCAAAACGGTTATCACCACGGTGGTAAACGGCATCAAATCCACGATTACCAGTGTGTGGAACAGCATTAAATCCACGATTACCTCTGTGGTGAATACCATCAAGACCACAGTGTCCAATGCGTTCAGCACCATGTGGAACGGAATTAAAAGCACCGTCAGCGGTATTTACAATACGATTAAGAGCGGCTTTGATAACGCGGTGAACTTTATCAAAAACCTGGCATCCTCGGCTTTCAATTGGGGTGCGGACATCATTAACGGCATTGTGAACGGTATCAAGAGCTGCATTGGTAAGGTTACGGATGCGGTCAGTGGGGTAGCAAATAAAATCAAGTCCTTCCTGCACTTTTCCGTGCCGGATGAAGGGCCGCTGACCGATTATGAATCCTGGATGCCCGACTTTATGGCAGGGTTGGCAAAGGGCATCGAGCAGAGCCGGGGGCTTGTGGAAAAGGCCGTATCCGGTGTTGCGGCAGATATGGTACTGAACCCGAAAGTGGGTGCAGTGGATTATGCAGGAGCAGCAGGCGGCGCGGCTGTGGGAACAGCGGAAAGCACGGCAAGCATTGTCGGGGCAATCCGGGAGGCTGTCAGCGGCATGAACAATCAAAGCGGCGACATCGTGATTCCGGTGTATCTTGGCGGCACTATGCTGGATGAAGTGATCGTGACCGCACAGCAGAGAACGAATTTGAGAAGCGGAGGGAGATAAATGGCATTTCTACAATATCTGATATTTGACAAGGAGCCCCTCCCTCTGCCCGATTCCTATGACCTGGATTTGTCGGCAGTGGAGGCGGATACCACAGGGGAAACGGAGGCGGGAACCACGCAGCGTGATGTCGTGCGGCAGGGCGTTGTTACCATTTCTGTCAGCTTTTCCGTTTCTCCTCTGTGGCTGAAAAAGCTGACGGCTTATTCCAAGCGGGATAAGCTGGCAGTCCGGTATTTTGACACAGAAACGCTGGAACCAAAGGAAACAGAAATGTATGTGGACGGCTTTCAGGCAAAATTAAAAAAGGATACTTCCTATAAGGGGCTGTGGACGGTATCCTTTACACTGAAAGAGTTCTGATGGAAGGAGGGATTTCATGTATCCGGTATCCGATGCCTTTTTACAGGCAATCGAAAGCAATGCGAGAAGCTATTACTGGACCGGAGAGATCGTCACGGTCAATCACAGCACATATGAGTTTGGCAATGAGGATATTGTCAAGGGTAGCGGATACATTACCCGCTCCGCCTGCGGCAGCAGTGAAATCGAACTCGGCGCGGTATATGCAGCGGAGCTTGGCATCACGCTCTTTTCCAGCATCGACCGCTACACCCTGGATGGGGCGGAGATACGGCTTTTCTTCCATTTAAATCTTGCGGATGGGACTGTTGAGAGCATCCCGATGGGCGTGTTTGAGGTGAGCGAAGCAAACCGGACGGTCAAATGCCTGGAACTGAAAGCCTATGACTATATGCTCCGGTTTGATAAAACGCTGAACATTGAGTCCTCCAGCGGTACGCCCTATAACTTCCTTCATACCATCTGTACGGAATGTAAAGTAGCGATGGCGCAGACCCAGGCGGAGATTGATGCCCTGCCAAACGGAAGGGAAACGCTGGGCATTTATTCGGATAACGATATCGAGACGTTCCGGGACCTCTTGTATTATGTGGCGCAGGTGCTGGGCTGTGTCTGCCAGATCGACCGGGAGGGAAAGCTGGTATTGCTCCCATATGGAAATACACCGGCCAGGGAGGTCAAACAGACCCAACGTTATGACAGCAGCTACTCGGATTTTGTGACAAGGTATACGGCTGTTTCCTCTACCAATAAGATCACGGAGGAAGCGGAATATTATGCACTTACCCCGGATGACGGGCTGACTATGAACCTTGGCGTGAACCCGCTTTTGCAGTTTGGACTGAAAACCACCCGCGCGCGGCTGATCACCAACATCTTAAACGCAATCTCCATTGTGGAGTATGTACCGTTTGACAGCAGCACCATCGGCAATCCGGCGCTTGACCCAATGGACTGCCTGACTTTTTCCGGCGGCCACGCAGATGCCGCAAAGGTATCCTGCATTACCAGCATCACTTATAAGATCAACGGAAAGCACACCTTAAAATGTGTGGGCAAGAACCCGAAGCTGGCAGAGGCAAAGAGTAAAAATGACAAGAACATCACGGGCCTGTTAAACCAGGTGGAGGAAAACAAAACCGTGGTGTATGACTTTGTGAATGTTTCCCCCTATGAGATTGGCAGCTCCCCCACGGAGGTGCTTGCCATTACCTTTGTGTCCAAGGAAACCACCAGCGCCATGTTTTTGGCAGAGGTGCTTTTGAACATTACAGCGGATGAGGAGGACAGAAAAATCTCCGGCACTGCGGTGTATGAAGAAGCCACAGAGGATGAAGCTGGGGAGCCGGTACTGGAATCTGTGGAGAAAGCCGTGGAATACCGCTTTACAGACAAGGCACATCCTGATCTTGAGGTGCTGTATAAGATCAACGGGGACGAGGTGGAGAATTTTTACCCCACTCAAATCTGCCATGAAGGAAAGCATATCCTTACCCTGTTTTTCCCAATCAGCAGTGTGGAGGCAAACAGTGAGAATACCTTTTCCATGTATCTGAAAATGACAGGCGGCAGGGCAAGTATTGCAGAAACACAGATACGGGCGACCATCAGCGGCCAGGGACTTGTGGCAGGCATCGGGGACTGGAACGGCCGTATCAGCGTGACGGAAACCTTTGATGTAGTTCCCCTTAACACGTCTGATTTTGGTTATGATGGTCTTACAGATGCCGGAACGGTGACCTTCCCAAGAATCATCCTGCCGGATATTGTCCAGCAGATTTCGCAGGTACCGATTTTGAGCGGCGGGTTCCTCTTTGATGCGCTGAATGAGCGCGTGACGGCGGTGGAGGTAATCAAGACCTTCACGATGGATAAGAACCGTCCGGGAGCCTACGATGTGACTGTGATAGAACTCACAGAGGAGGGCGCATTCCGCATAATCTGTGATTATGTTTATGTGTCTGCGGAGGAGAGCATTAACAGCGGCCAGCTGCAGCATCTTTTCGTAGACACCACACCGTTTGAACGGGTGGAAAGCCAGGAGGTGGTAACGTGTTAGTGGAAGAAAATAAATACATCTGGAAAAAGTGGCGGGAGCCCGTGGTTGCCGCGGGGGGAAACCGGGCAGCACCTCC
>OAVH01000214.1_pt1 | contig 46272 bp, 53 predicted proteins | sample 1495281 | NCBI WGS metagenome assembly OAVH01 (sample SAMEA2580082, study PRJEB22360) | human gut metagenome | biome: human gut; feature: human-associated habitat; material: faeces | place: Denmark | collected 2008/2010
GTTCAATGAGGTCAAATCGAAAATGGTGTAAACGAAGGGGCAGTTCACTGGAATGCCAAAACTGCTTTTTCGTTTACCCCATCATCGATTCTAACCTAAAGAATTTGAAAACTATGATTTTATTAAAGTGGTTACTGCCACTCATAGGGCGTTAATAAAATCCTCCAAAAGCCTTGAAAATAAAGGATTTATCGCAATGTGTTCGCCTTATCCCTTTATATGATTTCACACAAGTTTACTCTTTCCCTGACTGCTTATAAGGGCAAAATCAAGGGCAAGAAAATCTCATAACAAGATATAACAGAGTGTGGCAATCGGAGAACTGTGACATATGTGCGAATATATTATACTGGAGGATTTTTTAATGGACAAGTACATTTGATGAAAGCAATGGTCTTTGGTATGAACTGCAAGAAGATTATTGTATTCCTTGCCTTACTTTACCAACCGAAAAAGAACACAAGCCTATTGGCTTATGGGGTCAGCGACACAAACGCTATTTGCAGAAACATAAGAGGGAGGTTTACACCACACTACTTGTAAATGGCAAGTTGAACAGTTATCTTGCCGACATTGACGAACGGGCAACAACGATGATGTTTCGATTGATTGAACAAATGGCTGATAAGGAGGGCATTACCGAACAACTAAAAGCAGCAGATCAAATGGCATGGGTCGGGGCTATGAACAATATTCGGAATAGAGCAACAGAGATTGTAAACACTGAATTGATTTACTTATAAGATGAAGGCGGTAGCATTTTATTTGCTACCGCCTTTTATATATTCCTAAAAAGAAAATATATAAGTCTTTTTGCAATATATAATTGATATTAAGGAATGTATAGTGTATAATCAAAACACAAACGAAAGGAGGCAGGAATATGCTATGAAGAACAAAAAGCTAAAACTTGCAAGAGTTGAAAAAGATATGAGTCAAGAAGATTTGGCTAACATTGTTGGTGTTACAAGGCAGACCATTGGATTGATAGAAACAGGAAATTACAACCCAACCTTGAAACTTTGCATTGCAATCTGTAATGCTCTTGATAAAACCTTAAACGATTTATTTTGGGAGGACTTACAATGAGAAACAAAAAGGTAAAAGACGAACGCATTATTCAAGTACAAAATAAGATTTTAGGCGAAGCCTATTTTGTAACGGTGCTTCTGCTTTTCATCTCTATCTTGGTTAAAGCATATGTGATGAAATGTGATTACACAAACTACATTACTGAACTAATCATTATTATTTTGTCTGCAATATATATTGCTGTAAGAAGTATGATGTGTGGTAACAATTTGATGGATACTTCAAAAAGGAATAAAACTCTTTGTGTATTAGGTGCTTTCGGTGCGAGCATTGTTATAACTGCGATCAACGGAGTTAGAAACTATACCAACTACGGCGAACACTATTCAGGGTTGCTTGATTGGCATTTCCTTGCTACATTAGCGGTCACTTTTATATCCTCATTCGTTCTTATTTCGATTGGAATACTGTTTGTTTATCTGTGTCACAAAAAAGGACAGCAGCGAATTGAAAAGAAATTGAATGATGATATTGAGGAAGATTAAGGAGATAGTCTATGAAAAACGGAAAGTATACGCAATTTCTAATAGATTTAGTAGTTCTCTTTTTATCTGTTAAAACACCTACTATTCCAAACTCCATAATATCAAAAAGCAGGACAAATGATAAGGGTAAAAATGAATTCCTGAAATTTTGTTTTTGGCATAGTAAGCCCTCCTTATAAAAATAATAAAAAATTTCATATAAACACAAAAATGTCGCCTATCCGTCTGACAATGGATAAGCGACATTTTATGTCATATTTATTTTATCAAGTATTGGAGTTCAATGTCATAGGGATTTTGCACAAAATATAAATGAAAAGTAAAAAGTTCTGTGGAATCTTTAAGATTGCGGAATTAATAGACAAATAATATCTTAGATAAATTCAAGTTGATTTTGCTTGAGCTCATGTGCGGTAAAGTAACATACAAGAATTTGATAGACAGCCACTCGCTTTTCCGAATGTATTTACATCTTTTCTCTTGACAGGTTCACACAAACCGCCTATACTGTGCTTATCGAATAAGTACAATTATTACGATAAGTACACATGGCGAGGTGAGCAAGTGGAGATTATCATAAGTAATAGCAGTGATAAGCCTATTTACGAACAAATCTGTATGCAAGTAAAAAGTTTTATTATGGACGGCACATTATCTGCTGGCGAAGCCCTCCCTTCTATGAGAGCTTTAGCAAAAGATTTACATATCAGTGTTATTACCGTTCAGAGAGCATATGAAGATTTAACGAGAGATGGATTTATAGAAACTGTATCTGGAAAAGGCAGTTTTGTAGCATCACAGAATAGGGAATTTATTCAAGAGGAACAGTTACGAATTGCTGAAGAACTTTTACAAAAGGTCGCAGAAATTGGTCGAGCACATGGCATTAGTCTTGGGCAAATGACGAATATTCTAAAACTATTTTACGAGGAATAACGAGAGGTGACAGGCATGGATAACAACATTTTGGTGCAGAATTTATGCAAGCAATTCGAAGATTTTTCTTTGGACAATGTTTCGTTCAAAGTCCCTAAAGGCAGGATTGTAGGCTTTATTGGCGAGAATGGTGCAGGAAAAAGCACTACTATCAATCTGATATTAAATGAACTAAACAAAGATAGCGGACAGATACAAGTCTTTGGAATAGACCATACAATTCCAACTGTCAAAGAAAATATTGGCGTTGTTTTTGATGAATGTAATTTTCATGATGTGTTTACAACCGCAGATATTGAAAAAATCTTGAAAGGAGTTTATAAGACATGGGATAGCGACCTTTTTTCGCGATACTTGAAAAAATTCAAAATCCCGACCAAGAAAACGATTGGCACATTTTCTAAAGGCATGAAAATGAAGTTGTCTATCATTTGTGCTATAGCACATAGACCTAAACTGTTGATTTTGGACGAAGCAACAACAGGTCTCGATCCCGTTGTGCGTGATGAAGTATTAGACCTATTTTTGGAATTTATCCAAGATGAAGATTGCTCTATCTTCTTTTCGTCGCATATTACTTCGGACATACAAAAAATTGCAGACTATGTGATTTTAATTCATCAGGGAAAAATCATTTTCGAGGAACAGAAGGATAATCTTGTTTATAATTATGGCGTGGCAAAGTGCGGAAAAGAAAAATTTGCACAGCTTTCCTCTGATGATTATATCATACACCGAACTACAAATATGAGCGTGGAGTGTCTTGTTCATGACAAGGAAGCATTCAAACGAAAATACAAAAACATCATTGTGGATAATGCCACATTAGAAGATATTATGCTTTTCTATGTTAAAGGAGGTACATCATGCGAGGATTGATATATAAAGACATATCCATTTTCTTCAAGAGTATTGATAAGAAACTTATTCTGATTGCAGCAGCAGCTATTGTTCTGCTTATTTTCAATGCTGGAATTTATGCTGGCTTATTTGCTTCCGTTATGTTTGCCATGACAATCGGTATGCAAAATATTATGAGTTTCGCAAGTGATGAAAAGGCAAGCTGGAAAAAATATCAATTAGCTATGCCGATAAGCAATTTTACTGTTGTTGCAAGTAAATATGTTTCCGTAATATATACTGTTGCAATCAGCATTTTGGGAAGCATTGCGTTCAATAGTTTATCCATCATAATTTTTCAAAGCTTTGATATGCTTATCTGGTTATTTTCGATTGCAGCAGCAATTATTATCCCATTATTATGGACAGGAATTTGCTTGCCATTAACTTATTGGTTTGGTTTTCGTTCTGCGCAAACTATGGGATTGATTGTGGTAATTCCAATGTTTTACTTTGTAAAATATTTTGAAGATGGGCCGGGAATGGCTGCTATGGTAAATTCTGTTCATTCATATGTGCTAATCACAGGGATAGCGGCAATTTTGATTTTTGGAATTTCCCTCATAATAAGCACCATTGGATATAGTCGCAAGAATTAAATCTGCAATTACCATTCAAAAATAGCAAACCCAGCCGAGCCACACTAGATGAAAATTTCAAGAACGATATGGATTCTGCTTCGAGCATTGAGCACCGTATCGCTGCTATGAAGCAGGTATATGAGGCAGGTATCCGTACAGTTTGTTTCGTATCCCCGGTATTCCCCAGTATCACGAATTTTGAAGCAATCTTTGAGCGGGTAAAGGATCAGTGCGATCTGTTCTGGCTCGAAAATCTCAAGCTTCGAGGCGGTTTCAAAAAGACAATTATGGATTATATCGCCGGAAAATATCCTGATCTTGTACCACTTTACGACGAGATCTATAACAAGCATAACCGCAGCTACTTTGAAGCATTTGAAGTAAAAGCTGAGAAAATGGCTAAGAAGTATGATTGTGCCTTTGTGGATAATGAAATGCCTTATGGCAGAGTCCCGCAGGGGCATCCGGTGATCGTAAATTATTTCTATCATGAGGAAATCCGTGGGACAGAGAATACCGGAAAAAGAAATCGCTAACTTCAAGTTTGTTGAATTAAAAATGAAATAAAGTTCCAGTAATCATAGAGTGTATGGATTCAATTCCATATGCTCTTTTTCTTTACTTAATTTCATGAAAAATGTAAAAATCTAATGTTACGAGTTGCATTAAAGAAAACTCGTAAGAAAAAAGTAAAAAAATTTGCTTTTGACCACTGTAAAACATGCTCTGAGCGTTTCGTTATATGAAGGGATAATTTTTCTTTCATATTTCAAAGAAAAGAGGATAAAGAAATGTCAGAAAAAAGATGTTATACAGTTCAAGAGTTACAGGAAATCTTAGGAGTCAGCAGACCTACTATTTATAACCTTTTAAAGAAAAAGGAATTCCGGTGGATCCAGTTGGATGGCGGAAAGTATCGCATCTCTAAGAAGAGTTTCGATGACTGGCTCGATAACTTGGAACAGTAAAAAACAGGGTGTTGATCAGGCAGATTTTGTCTGCAATCGACATCCTAAATTTTTTTCTGGATTTGAGATATGATATAAGAAAAAAACACTAACACTAAAAAGACAGGAAGTGAAAAATAAATGGCAACAGCAATTATGAAACAAAAAGGAGTTCCAGAAATGGACGATGTGGAAGAAATCATTTCGAAGATTTCAGAAGAAAGTCCTTACAAACGGCATCCAACACAAAAGAGAACCTGGATGACCGTACCGGAAATGGGAAAGCTGCTGGGATTAAAAAAGACAGATCGATACTGGCTGGTGCATAAAAATGTTTTTGAATCTAAAGAGATTGCCGGAAAGATACGAATCAATATTGCCAGCTTTGAAAAATGGTACGCCAATCAGATTAAATACCATAAAGTTACCGGAGAAGAACCAGGGAAAGAATTGAAATCTTGGTCCTATTCCGTTAAGGAAGTTGCGGATCTGTTGGGTGTTGATGAGTATCTTGTTTATGATTTACTCAAGAAAAATCAAATGGAAGCTGTTATTGTCGATTACTGGAAACGAATACCAAAAGAATCTTTTCAGAACTGGTATAAAAGCCAGTCTCGGTATCGAACAAAGGAAGACAGAGAAAAAGACGCTCTTCTGGAAGATGCAACAATTACGATGCCTGAGATGGCACAGCTGCTTGGAACAACCAGAAGCGCAGTATATACAATTCTTGATAATCCAAAGTATAGTCATTTTTTTGAATTCATTGTGATTGCAGAAAAGAAAAGGATCACAAAAGAGAGTTTTCAAAAATTCCTGGAAGGTCAGGATCGGTATAAGCTGGATCCATCGAATGATTATGAAGAACTTGCACAGGAACAAAATATTGCCCTGGCTAATTTCCGGCGGAAGAAATTATCACAGACCGGAATACGAGGAAGCAATGGAAATATAAAGTATCTTACTTTTGATGAAGCTTCCTATCTGGCAAAGGTCAGCAGAAGCATGATCAACAAGTGGGCGGATAAAGGAAAGTTCACAGTAATAAAAGTTGGCAGTCGAGTTAGGATCCGTCGGGATGAATTTGAGGACTGGATGGAGCAAAGAGATTTGGAAAGGAGTATGCAATAATATGGCATCTATAAGAGAACGAAACGGAAAATTTAATGTAATCTATTCTTATACGAATGAAAAAGGTGAGAGGAAACAGAAGTGGGAAACCTATGAAACGAAAGCCGAAGCAAAGAGAAGAAAAAAAGAAATTGAATATAAAAAAGAGATGGGATCATTTGTCGTCCGTAAATGCAAAACACTGGACGAGCTTATTACAGAATATGTTGCACTTTATGGCAAAGAAAACTGGGCGCTTTCTACATATGAAGGAAATGTCTCTCTTATCAATAACTATATTCTTCCGATCATTGGTGATACGAAACTCTCAGAGATCAATACCCGTTTCATCGAAAGATATTATCAGAGTCTTTTGAAGAGACGTGCAGTTATCAATCCATTGAATAAAACCAGTCGAAATGAATTTGTATCTTCCAGTACGGTCAGGGATATTAATAAGCTGCTTAGAAACTGTTTTGAACAGGCAGTGAAATGGGAGTTGATGGAGAAGAATCCTTGCACACATGCGACTGTACCAAAACATAAATCACAAAAAAGAGACATCTGGACAGCGGATACATTGATGTATGCGCTCAGTGTCTGTGAAGATGAACGATTAAAGCTCGCAATTAATCTATCTTTCTCATGTTCCCTGCGACTTGGTGAGCTGCTTGGTCTTACCTGGGATTGTGTAGATATTTCTCATGAGGCAATTGAAGAAAACCGTGCATATGTCTTCATCAACAAAGAATCACAGCGTATAAGAAAAGAATCTTTAAATGCATTGGATGGAAAAGATGTGTTGTTGGTATTTCCGACAAATCATAAGAAGAATTCTACGGTCCGTATTCTGAAAACACCGAAGACAGAAAGCAGTGTGCGTAAAATATTCTTACCGAAGAGTGTTGCTAATATGCTGGTAGACTGGAAAGCTGAGCAAGATGAAATGAAAGAAATTCTTGGTGATGAATATATGGACTATAACCTGGTTATGGCAAGTACCTTTGGGCTTCCTCTCGGAGATGGAGCAATCCGTGGTCCTTTAAAAAAACTGATCGAGGACTATAATCTCCCACCGGTTGTATTTCACAGTTTCCGTCATAGTAGCGTTACTTATAAGCTGAAATTGAATGGTGGAGATATCAAGGCGGTACAGGGTGATTCCGGCCATGCTCAGGTCAATATGGTTACGGATGTGTACTCTCATATTCTGGATGATGACCGAAGGAAAAATGCAGAGCTTTTTGAAGAAGCATTTTATGAGAAGAAGAATCTGGATCCACAGATGCATGTACAGCAGGAAAATAATAATGCAACTGTTGCTGATGAAGTCGATCCGGAACTTTTGGCAAAAGTGTTGGCAAATCCAGAGATGCGGGCATTGCTCAATTCACTGGCGAAGACGATGAAGTAATTAGTCTATCTCCATCATATCTATTGGAATCTCCATCATTTGATGATGGAATGATGGAGATTCAGTTACAAAAAAGGTTACAGATATTTTTACTAAATAAAATTTGCCAGTCAAAAACGCATGGACAAACCGTCTCGTATGCGTTATATTATTTATAGACAAGAAAATATCTTGTGCTTTCGATAGGAAGTTTAATTGAATACTGTTTACCATGATCGAACGTACGAAGCATGGTGGTCATATAACAGATGTCGATGGTAATATCAAGGCATTCCCCAATTATTAGCTGGAGCAAACAATCAGCTAACTTTCAGAGCTTTACAGAGCTTGACAGAGGGGGTATTCAGAATAACTCGAATTGAATCGGAAACAGTTTTATATAGTATCCCACTTGGGTTTACCTTACCTCAGATTGACAGAGAGTGACAATAGGTTGGAGCTCTCCTAAGCGCTAGCTGTGGGTTCGATTCCCGCACGGGACGTTGCGGAATGATTAGCTGAAAAGGCGAAGTCATTCCTTTTTTTGTTGAAAAATCATGAAAAACATACCGAAAACATCGGTTTTTTCGCTGGAATTCTATTATCCTGGATGACTCTGTTCCGGATAAAGATATCCGGCTTATGATTGGGAAAAGTTATAATCTGATAAAGGAAAAGAAGAAACGATTCTGGGAAAAGGTGCTTATGGTATTCGTCAGAGCGGTAAATGGTAGAAATATAATATTGCTGATATAATCATTATGTGATTCGGAGAGACTGAAAAAAAGATAATATGACATGGAGGAAGGATAGATGGTAAAACCAATAATGAAAGATGTGTTCTTTTTGGGACAAAAGTCAGAACCTGCTACAAAGGCAGATCTGCAAGTGGGAAAGGATCTACAGGATACCCTACAGGCAAATCGTGCCGGTTGTGTTGGCATGGCTGCTAATATGATCGGTGTGAAAAAGAGAGTAATCATTGTGAATATGGGATTCGTAGATGCTGTGATGTTTAATCCGGTTCTTTTGAGCAAGGATACTCCGTATGAAACAGAAGAAGGATGTCTTTCTCTTACCGGTGTGCGGAAAACAACACGATATGAGAATATTGAGGTGGAATATTATGATATGAACTGGAAAAAACAGAGACAAAAACTCAGCGGCTGGACGGCACAGATCTGTCAGCATGAACTGGATCATCTGGAAGGAATATTGATTTAAAGATCTTTGAGATTACGGGAGTAACAGCTTATGGTATCAGAACGAGCCAATGAATTATACAAGGTTTTGCTGGACAGGGGATATCCCAAAGAATTCTGTGCAGAAATTGCCTATAAAAATATGAATACAGACTATACGGCCACCCGGATGCTTGGATATTTGTATCGGATAAGTGAGCCACGGATTGAGGATCTGGTGGATGAGATGCTTGCAATCTTAAGTGACAGAGATGCAATCATCCAGAAAAAAGAAATGGAACATGCCCAGGCTGTGATTAATGAGATTTACAGAAATGGGTTGTAAAGAAAAGTTTAGTGACTATGATACAAGAAAAAAAGGGATTTATGATCTGTACTTATGGTGGGAAGGCAAAAGGTTATCCGGATGCAAAAGATCTGATTCCGATTAATATGAGAGATGGGAGTGTTCTTGCGGTAGGAAAAGGAAATCCCGAATGGAATTATTCTGCACCTCATGGAGCAGGAAGAATTATGTCCAGAACCAAAGCAAAAAATGAGCTTAGTCTGGAGCAGTACAAAAAAGAAATGGCAGGGGTGTATACAACTTCTGTTAATGAAAATACATTGGACGAAGCACCAATGGCTTATTGATAACCTGATAGTTTTGGCTGCGTTCTTACAAGTAAAGATTGATGATATTCTGGTGGCTGATGCAACCATTCAGGTACAGATTAGTGCATAAAGAAAAAAATAAAGTGGATTTACTGCAGTGAGTTCGCATCTGGTTCCCTGACCACTTTGCCTGCGTGTTCGAGTTGGTTTATCCTGATTATTCCAAATTGCTTTCTTTAAGATGGGCAGAACTGACGAAATACTACAGATACAACAGAAAGAAAATGAAACAGGAAAATCGAAGGAACGGTAGATTATCTCATGGAGATATGAACTGTTCCTTTTCGCATTTTATGATTGCCATTTTATCCCGAGATGAGAAATAAGAAAGGTTAATCTTCAATATTTATATTTTATAAAACGTGATAGCTTGGTATTATAATATTCATAAAGAAACTATTATGGTTAAGTGAAGAAAGTGATGAGATTATGAAACTGTTATTCAAACAGAGATTGTTTTCTTGGTTTGATAGTTATGATATTTATGATGAGTCTGGTAATATCGTTTATGTGGTCAAAGGTCAGCCGTCCTGGGGGCATAAACTTGTAATCTATGATGCTTATGGAAATGAAGTGGGAATGGTTGTTCAGAGAGTTCTTTCGTTTCTTCCAAAGTTCGAGATTTATGAAAACGGCAGTTATATCGGATGCTTAAACAAGGAATTTTCATTTCTGACGCCACATTATAATATTGACTATAATGGATGGCATATTGATGGAACTATCATGGAATGGGAATATAGTATTCTTGATCGAAACAGCTATCTAATTGCAAGTATAAGTAAAGAGCTGTTTCATATGACGGATACTTATGTTATTGATGTAAGAAATCCGGAAAATGCATTGGATGCGTTAATGTTTGTGTTAGCAATCGATGCAGAAAAATGTTCTAGAAATTAGTGGGAAAGTGGTCTTATGCAAATGATTGCGAAACAAACTCGTAATTCTGATTAAAATATGATGGAAAAGGAATAACTGTTTATGATCTATATAGTAAAAAGAATCGATGAAGACTTGGATTTTGGATGTGAAGAACGAGCCGAGGGAGCGCCTGTCATGGCGGTAGTCACACTTATAAATTCTTCAGGTGAAGAGTCTAGAGTAAAGGCAGGAGATGCCATGCTCTATGAGCGTAATATCAACGAAGGTGACAAGGTCTACTTTGACGAAGAGAATAACTTAGAAAAAATACAAGAGAGGACTGACCTGGATGACTTCATTGAGGATAGTTTTCACTGATTGAAAGGAAGTATGAAGATGAATTCCACGATTGATTACTATAATCTCAATGCAGAAAACTTCATAGAGAATACGCAGAATGTTGATATGCATCTGGTCCAGGATAAATTCCTTCATTTGTTGAATGAGGGAGCCGCTATCCTTGATTTCGGATGCGGTTCCGGTCGTGATACCAAATATTTCCTGGATAAAGGATGCCGGGTTACAGCGACCGATGGATCAGCTGAACTTTGTAGATGGGCCAGTGCTTTTACAGGTATCGAAGTAAAAGAAATGCTGTTTGGGGAATTGGATGAGATCGATACATATGATGGCATCTGGGCATGCTCATCTATTTTGCATATGCCAAAGAATGAGCTGCTTTTGGTGATTCGAAAAATGTGTGATGCGCTTAAAAGTACCGGTGTAATCTACACTTCCTTCAAATACAGCGATTTTGAAGGTGTGCGTAATGGCCGGTATTTTACAGATTTTACTGAGGATTCCTTTAAGGAATTCATAGCAGAGGTTCCGGAACTTACGATAGAAGAATATTGGATCACTGACGATGTCAGACCAGGAAGGGGGGATGAGAGGTGGCTGAATTTAATACTCCGCAAATAGGATATTCATTACATATCAATGGAGAGTACTACAACACTCTGGATATAGAAGGCTTCTCTCAGATGATGAAGGATCCCTCCTACTGTTATAAGTTCTATTGGCTGGAAGCCATTGTAGATATTATTTCGGAGAGTATCCAGGATACTACGTTTGATGCAATTATCGATGAGATGATCTGCAATGCATGGTATTCCGTAAGAGAATTTCACATTCATCTTAGCGGTATCCAGGCGGACAGCCTTGTGAGAGACGGTCTGGAACGTGCTGTTCTGAAACTGACTGAGCTGAGTGACCTTCCGGCAAATGCTTCTAAAGTAGAGATTAAGAATGCCATTAGAGAGCACAATGCGGAGCTAAAACTTTCCAAAGAGCAGCTGACCAATATGGTTCCGGGACGTGCACTGGCGGGATTCTTCTCCAAAAGTGCAGAAGAAGTGCCGTGGGGAAGTATTCGCAGATTAACCGAGTATATCAGACGAATCGATAGTACTGTAATTCGCCTGCCTTATACCTTCGGAGATAGCAGTAAACTGAAAAAGGAAGTTCATTTCAATTCGGATTGGATGCGTATGATTCAAGACAATACGGTAAATATTCTGGGATGGATTCAGTATGAAAAGGTGAAATGGCTGCAGAATAATAATCCGGAGATCCCGGGCCTGATCTACAAGCTGGCTCCGATGGATGAGAAGATGCGAAGGCTGAATAACGTACGTAAACTTTGGGAAGGTATTCTGGAAGTAAGAGAAGTATGCGATGTTTTTACGGGAAAGCCGATTATCACAAAGCAGTATGATGTTGATCATTTTATACCATGGTCTTTTGTCATGAATGATGAGCTTTGGAATCTGATGCCGATGGATTCTTCTTTGAATTCGTCGAAGAGTAATAAGCTTCCCCAATGGGATCCATTCTTTGCGGTATTCGCAGAAAACCAGTACGGAATGTACAATCTGATCCACGAGCGAGCAGACCTTCATAAGCTATTTGAAGCCTGTTATCGGGATAATCTGCATTCTATCTGGGCAGTACAGGAGTTGTACAGACCGGGAAATTCAAAGGAAGAATTCTATAATATCCTGCAGAGAAACATGCAGCCGGTCTATGATTCGGCCAGACGGCAGGGATATGAAATCTGGAATTATTGATAATACATGTTGATCATATATGAAAAAGGCAGGTGAGACAGGATGATTAGGATACGCTGCGTTGTAGAACGTATAACTTATCAAAGCCCTGAAACAGGATACTCGGTCCTTAAGTGCGCCGTAAAGAACTATAATGACCTGGTTACGGTCGTGGGTAACCTCGTGGATGCCAATGTTGGATCCGTGCTTTTAATTGATGGAAATTGGAAGGTGGATGCCAAGTATGGCAGACAGTTCCTGGCGGAGAGCTGGGAAGAAACCATGCCTGCCACAGTTTTTGGTATTGAGAAGTATCTTGGCTCCGGATTAATCAAGGGTGTGGGACCGAAGTTCGCCAAGAAGATCGTACAGCAGTTCGGTACGGATACGCTGGAGATCATCGAGACGGATATACAGCGGCTCCTGGAGGTTCCCGGTATTGGAAAGAAGCGCGTCGATAAGATTACAGAGAGTTGGGAGCGACAGAAGGAGATCAAGAATGTTATGCTTTTCCTTCAGGATCATGGCGTGAGCACTGCATTTGCAGCGAAGATTTATCGTCAGTATGGAAATGAGAGTATTCCGAAGGTGAAGGAGAATCCATTCCGTCTGGCGGATGATATCTGGGGAATTGGTTTTAAGACGGCTGACAGCATTGCCATGAAGCTTGGTATTGGCAAGGAGGCATTTATTCGTCTGCGCAGTGGTATCATGTATACCTTAAGTGAGCTGGCAGATGAAGGCCATGTTTATGCAGAGCGTGATCAGCTGATCAAGAAAGCATCAGCGCTTCTGGAGGCGGAGGATACCAGCATCATTATGACCATGGATCAGATGCTGAAGGATGAAGAACTGATCCGTGAGAAGATTATGGTTCCTCAGTTTGCGCCGGATGAGGTTATTCCGGAAGATGCTGCCAAAGAGATTGAGAAAGAATGTATCTACCTGCCGCCGTTTTATTTTGCGGAGGTGGGTGTTGCCAATAAATTGAAAAAGCTGTCTGCAGAACCGGCAGCAGACAGACTATGGGTTTCTCTTATGAAAGCCAGACAGGATACCGGTAATCCGGAGTTGTCTGTGGATGTTGAGAAAATCCAGAATACTGTAAATATGAAATATGATGAGGTGCAGGTGGAAGCCATCCGCCGGGCAGCGACTGCAAAGGTCCTGGTACTTACCGGTGGTCCGGGTACAGGAAAAACCACCACAACCCAGGGAATCATCGCAGCCTATCGCGCCTTTGGACTGAATATATTGCTGGCAGCCCCTACAGGACGTGCTGCCAAGAGAATGACGGAAGCCACCGGTCTGGAGGCAAAGACCATCCACCGACTTTTGGAATTTAAACCGCCGGAAGGCTATCAGAAAAATGAGGAAACACCTCTTGAGGGTGATGTTCTGATCGTGGATGAGTGTTCTATGATTGATATTGTTCTGATGAATGCGCTGATGAAAGCCATCCCGCCTCACATGCGTTTGATCCTGGTGGGGGATATTGATCAGCTTCCATCGGTTGGTGCAGGAAATGTGCTCCGTGATGTGATCGACAGTGAAGTATTTCCGGTGGTTCGTCTGACCAGGATTTTCCGTCAGGCACAGACCAGCCGAATTATCATGAATGCACATAAGATCAATGCTGGTCAGATGCCGGATACATCTAATGGAAAGAATACAGACTTTTTCTTTATGACTCAGGAGGACCCGGAGGAAGTAGCGAAGAAGATTGTGGAATTGGTACATAAGAAGCTTCCGGGATATTATCGGACACCAGCCAGTCAGATTCAGGTGCTGACACCGATGCAAAGAGGTGTGGTCGGAGCTACCAATCTGAACATGGCACTGCAGGAAGCCTTGAACCCTCAGGGAGAAGGCCTTCGAAGAAGTGGATTTGTCTATCGACCAAACGATAAGGTTATGCAGATCAAGAATAATTATGATAAGGAAGTCTTCAATGGCGATATCGGAATCATTGAATCTGTGGATATGCAGGATCGTACCCTTCTGGTGAATTTTGATGGCCGGAGTATTGAGTACGATGCCACCGAGCTGGATGAACTGGTGCATGCCTATGCAACAACCATTCATAAAGCCCAGGGATCTGAGTATCCGATTGTTGTTATGCCGGTGCTGATGAATCATTATATGATGCTGCAGAGGAATCTGATCTATACTGGTATTACCCGGGCCAAGAAGATTCTGGTGATGGTTGGCACGAAGAAGGCTCTTTCTTATGCAGTGAGAAATATGACTGTTACAAAGCGAAATACGCTTCTAAAAGAGAGATTGGACGGTGAGATCCAGGTAAGAAAAACTGCTAAGATTTATTATCCGGACTTGGGCAATCAGGATGTTGGTGTGCAGATGGTGGCAGAGGAAAAAACTCCTTATGGAAATAAATAAAACGAAAGGATATATGAGCTGATATACAATGGCTTCCTTTGATTAGAAGCTTCGTACTTTACGCCTGATGGAAATCCTTCTGGAACGTACCGATGACACGCACATGTTGAACGCATCGGAATTATGCACGATTCTGGATCAGGAATATGGCATCAGTACGGATCGAAGAACTATATATACAGAGATGGAGATCCTTGATAAATTCGGACTGGATATCCAGCAGAAGAAAGGAAAGAATCCTGGCTATTATATCGGCGCCAGAGATTTTGAACTGCTGGAGTTAAAGCTCCTGGTAGATGCTGTGCAGTCATCTAAGTTCATCACGGAGAAGAAATCCAAAGAACTGATAACGAAATTAGAGAAGCTCTGCTGCAGAACTGATGCAGCAATGCTTTCCAAATATGTTTTCATAGTAAACCGTCCGAAGACAGAGAATGAAACTGTTTATTACAATGTGGACTACATTCATACTGCAATCTACGAGAATAAGGAAATTAAGTTCCATTATGCAGAGTGGACTGTTAAGAAAGAACTGAAACTGAAGAAAGACGGTGCATTCTACGTTGTCAGCCCGTGGACACTGACCTGGGATGATGAGAATTATTATCTGGTGGCATATGATGCAGCGGCTGGAATCATCAAGCATTATCGTGTTGATAAGATGCAGAATACTGAGATTCTGGAAACAGATCGTAAGGGTGAAGAGTCCTTCAAGAACTTCGACTTGGCTGCATTTGCTAAGAAGACCTTTGGTATGTACGGCGGCGTAGATGCAGAAGTAACACTGGAATGCAAGAATGAACTGGCCGGTGTTATCATCGATCGCTTTGGACATGATGTATGGTTGATCCCGCAGGGAGAAGATCATTTCAAAACCAGAGTTCTGGTATCAGTAAGTCCGCAGTTCCTTGGTTGGGTAACTGGTATCGGATCCGGAATGAAGATCATGGGATCGGATAATGTGAAGGCTGAATATAAGGCATATCTGCAGGATATGCTTGAGAATTATTGATCGGTTATAGGTGAGATTATGGTTGAAGTATCAAAACGTGATTGGAAATTGTTCCGTGAGAAACTTCCTAATTGGCAGGAAAGTTATATGGAACGTTTATGTAAGGAATATGTAGAGCTGCTGACCTGTGATAAGAAGGGTTCTGAACGATTCTGGACACTGGAAGAACGTATCAAAAAAGATCGCAAAGCTCCTGGAGTTATTTTATCTGTCAGCAAATCAGATATGCTGATCGATCTCGTTCGGTTGGTTCAGGATGAGGTGATTGGTCTTGAGGATCTGTCTGATTTTAGTGAGGACGTGCAGGAGAGAGTGAAATTCATGGTGCAGCGCTGGTAATGTGAATGTGGTAAAATATGCATTTTCGGGTCTTCATATAACCTGGAAATGCATTTCTTTGATGGCTAAAAGGTAAGGTTGACATGTTAATTGCTCGGCCGTATACTGATATCATAAATAAAAGGTAGGCCACCTAAGATACATGAAGGAGGTCCTGATATATGGATGAGTTATATCAGCAGATTATTGATAGTTATAAAGAGACGGGTTCTGTAAAGAAGACAGCAGAAGAGCTGGGGACATATCCGATCAAAGTACGAAGAGTTCTGATTACTGAGGGACTGTGGCACAGCAAAACCAGTAATCAGGTTGCAGAGCTGCTTGCTCTGGGTAAAAGTGTAGCTGAAATAGCAGAGGAGCTTGTTATATCAGAGAAGAATGTTCAGTCTTATATGCCCTATTCCCGTGGGCAGTATGGCGGGGAAGACAGAAGCAACGAAGCAATTCGAAGCGAGGAATATAGAGGACGGATGCAGCAGGCAGCTAAAAATCAGGTTACCAATACAGAAGCACGTTCAAAAAAGAAACAGGATGATATTCAGGAGCAGCGGTGCCTTCTTGAAGAATTAAGAGCTGAAAAAGAGCGATTACTGAAAGAGAAAAAAGAATTCTGGGACATGATCGAAGCAGAGATGAAGCGGATTCCTATGGCAATGCAGCTTCATCTGGAACTGGACCTGGGATATTTCGCAGAGGAGCATAAGAAAGTTCTTAGAAGATACGGAAGAATGAAGGATGGAATTACCAGAGATTTTATTGTTCCGGGCAATATGACACTGCATGGTCTTCATTATGCAATCATGAAAGCTTTTGGATGGCAAAACAGTCACCTTCATAGCTATGTTCCATATGAGGATGAATTCAAAAAAATGACAGATGGGGGATTGGTAAAAGAGTGGACTCGTCAGGTTGGTATGTATTTTCGTTTTCCAAGTGAGAATTATGAAGATATATATTGGGACGATGATTATGAGGAAGGTGAAAGCTTTAAGACCTGGCTGAAATCCAAGTATTGTGGACCATACTCCTATGAAGGCGTGGGAGAGCATTACATTCCTGCACAGATTGAAGTAGACAGATTCCGAAAGGACTGGCCTGCTATTCAGAAGAAAACAACAGATCAGAGAACGTGGAATGTCTACATGGAAGGTCAGTGTGAGGAAATGCTGGAACGCCCGATGCTTTGGACTGTACTAAAAACACCGGCTGAACAGGGAGATTGGGATTCATGGAAACAGGAGAAAGAGGCCGCCCTGAAACAAGTTGAGAAAAAACGTAAGGACATTATTAAAAAATACAGACAGCTGACAGCCCGTATGGACCAGATCGTTGAAGAGGCAGGAACGTATTTTGACGAAGATGGAAATCCGACGATCGACATGGTTCCATATTTCCGGGAGATGGAGGAACTGGACCGTGAATTGGAAATGTTGTGTATTGAATATAATCCTGAACCAATCCCGGCATTATCTGCATTGTGTTATCGATATGACTATGGCGATGGGTGGGAGATTAAAATCACCTGCACCAATGCTTGGTACGACAAAACCGTTTATGCCAGGGATGAAGAAGGCGATATGCTTCATGATAAAAATGGATTCGTTTCCGAGAAAGCTTTGTTTGTAGATGCCTTTGGTCAGCAAATAGACGGAGAGTTCCTGGACAAGTTGAGAGAGATTCAGCGTAAGGAAAAACCAATCTGCATTGCCTGGGATGGAATGAGCCTTGTGGATGATGTTGGTGGTGTTGGAGGTTTTTGCGAATTCCTTGAGACGATTAACGGTGATGATCCGGAAGAGAAGAAAAGCTATAAAACATGGGCAAGGAGTTTGGGATGGACTGGACGCATGCCAAAACCGGAAAACATGCTGTAGCTGTCGGGATTTTTGTACATTGCTTTATGGATTATAATCTGGTGATGGCGACACCTTTTGGGTTTCCGATTGGTACTTCTTCTATTCGTAAGGCTTTAAATGACCTGATCAGGGAACATGATCTTCCGCCGGTAGTATTCCACAGTCTTCGCCATACCAGTGTTACATATAAGCTTAAGTTGAATGGTGGTGACATCAAGGCGGTACAGGGAGACTCCGGTCATTCCCAGATTAATATGGTCACCGATGTATACTCTCATATCATTGATGATGATTGTAGAAAAAATGCGGAACTCTTCGAGCAGGCCTTTTACGAGAAGAAGAATCTGGATCTGAGTATGCATGCCAATGTGGCCGGAAAGACAGTAGAACTTCCGACAAATGTGGATGCAGAGCTCCTGGCGAAAGTCCTTTCCAATCCGGAGATGGCAGCACTTTTAACTACTTTGGCCAAATCACTGGAGAGTAAATAAAGGGAAAAGCACTTTCTTTTCATTTGCGACGAAATGGTAGCCAAGATGGCGACCAATAGTTTTGTTGGATCAAACTTGAGATGATATTATACCTGCTATACCCTTGATAAAATGAATAAATATGGGTATAATGGGTATAACAAGTTTGGGAGGTGTTACTTATGAGTCAGGAAGAATTAATGAATGCAATTGCTGAGATTGAACGGGAAATTGCCATATTGCCCGAAGGTAGCATCACAAAAAAGAAGATTAGAGATAAAGAATACTATTATCATCGAATCACCAGGAATGGTAAGCGTGTAGAAAAATATATTGATTTTAAAGATGTTGCAGAACTTAAAGATAGAATTGATCGGCGAAAGAAACTGGAAAAAGATCTCAAAGAATTGAAAAAACAAATTATTCCGGAGAAGGCAACCACAAAAGAAGAACATCTGGAGTTTAAGACAACTGTAAGAACAGGCAGCCGTCTTCGCGCGCAAATTGCTGTAACAAAGAAATACAAGAAGAGAGAATGTATTCGTGAACTACGAGATTATGTGTTCGGCAGTCAGACAGATAAAGTGTTTGTAATCTATGGCCTTCGAAGGACCGGTAAGACAACGATGATTCGTCAGATTCTTACAGAGTTACCTGAAACTGAATTTCGTAAGGCTGCCTTTATCCAGGTGAGATCCAGAGACATCCTGGAAGATATCGATGAGGATCTAAGGCTGCTGGAGACAAAAGGTTTCAAATATGTATTTATCGATGAGGTAACACTCATGGAGGACTTCATCGAAGGTGCGGCACTCTTCTCAGATATTTATGCCAGCAGCGGAATGAAGATTGTTTTATCGGGAACGGATTCTTTGGGGTTTGCCTTCTCAAAAGAGGAACAGCTGTATGATCGATGCATTATGATGCATACAACCTTCATCCCGTATCGTGAATTCGAGGAGATTCTCGGAATCAAAGGAATTGATGAGTATATCCGTTATGGTGGAACCATGAGTTTAAGCGGTGTAAATTACAATGAAGATGCTATCTTTGCTTCAGCCAGAAGTGCGGAAGAATATATTGATACAGCGATTGCAAAAAACATCCAGCATTCCCTTAAGATGTATGAATATGGTGGACATTTCCGCTCATTATTGGATCTGTATGAAAAGGGAGAACCGACGAATGTAATTAATCGTGTAGTTGAAAACATCAATCACAGCTTCACGCGCAGGGTTGTTGAAAGGACACTCAAGTCGCATGATATTGCTGTAACGGCATCAAATCTGCTTAGAGACAGGGAAGCTCCTATGAATATCAAAGCACATATGGATCTGGATGCAGTGACTCGTGGTATGATGCAGATGCTCGATATTCTGAACAAGGAAGAGCAAAGCATTCAGATTGAAGACTATCATATGGCACAGATAGAGGAATACCTTACCTTATTGGATCTGATTATGAAGATTGATCTCGAATCATTGCCGGAAGTCAATCGAAAAGAAAGTGTGACAGTCATCACTCAGCCAGGTATGCGATATGCGCAGGCCAATGCGATTGTGTCTAATCTGCTTCTCGATGCAAAGTTCAGTGAATTATCGCTGGTTGAAAGACAGAGAATTCTGGATAGATTGCTCAGTGAGATCCGTGGAAGAATGATGGAAGATATTGTTTTACTGGAAACGAAAATTGCTCATCCGGAGAAAAAGGTATTCAAGCTTCAATTCGCAGTCGGAGAGTTCAATATGGTAGTTTTTGACCCAAAAGAACTTAACTGCAAGATCTACGAAGTGAAGTACAGTAAAGAACAGGTTCCAGAACAGAGCCGCCATTTGAAAGACGAGGAAAAATGCGCTATGACAAGCCATCGCTATGGAGAAATTACCGGAAAATATGTCATTTATCGTGGTGAAAGTGGTAGCCTGGAAGGTATTCAATATCTGAATGTAGAGGAATATCTAAAGTCATTATAATTTTCTGTATTTCGGCCAAAGAAAATCTTGTGGATGTTTAGAAAGGGATGAAGATATGACCGATGCCTGAGATAAGGAGATACAGATGAAACCTATTGAAGAAGTTATTCGAAATTCAACGGAAGAAAATCAGGAAAAGGTAGACTGGACAAAAGCATGGAGTACAAAATATCCTGTTCTTGCTGCCTATCAGCAGGAAGTAGATATTCCAAAATATGCGGCAGAGATTCGCCGCATGTTGACAGAGCTTCAGGCAGACTACGGCTATTCAGAGCAGGATGCCATGCTGGTCCTGAAGGATATCCTGGCCCATGAGTATATGGATAATCGTCCGAAAAAAGCTAAGAAACAAAGATAATGGAGGGGAATAAATATGGAGAATGAAAAGGTATTTGCCATGTCTTTTTCAAAGGTCTATGGTCTTCTGACAGCAAAAGCAGAACGAAAAGGCCGCAGCAGGGCAGAGGTTGACCAGGTCACTTCATGGCTTACCGGCTATACGATGCAGCAGATTGAGGCGCTTACAGACAGTGAGATCACCTATGGTGATTTCTTCCGTCAGGCTCCGGAAATGAATCCAAACCGGGAAAAGATTACAGGTGTGGTATGCGGGGTTCGGGTTGAAAACATTGAAGATCCGCTGATGCGTGAAATCAGGTATCTGGATAAGCTGGTGGATGAACTTGCCAGGGGTAAGGCAATGGAAAAAATTTTGAGAAAATAGAAACCTGTAAATTTAAGATTACACTTTTATCAAAAATAGTGGAATACAGAATCCTGTTTCCACATAAAGACAGTATATTTATTTTTAAACAAAAGATATAATTCTCTCAAGAAACATACAAGAGAGGGATAATTATGGCATATGATTTGGAAAAAGAAAAGAGAGAAGCGGTCGAGGCCGGTAAACGGGCTTTATTTCTACGATGGCAAAACACTCCAAAATGGACCGGGCAAAACAAAACATGGAACAGGCGAAATATGATCTCAGAAATTTCAGCAGAGAATTGAATGATGTTAATAATGGAGGTAGAAAAATGTTATCATTGTTATTTACTATTTGTATGATATGGGTATTTGGTAAACTGTTATTTTTTGGAATCAAAGCTGCATGGGGAATTTCAAAGTTTGTGGTTACGATTGTATTGCTGCCTTTGATATTGATCGGTCTGGTCGTAGGCGGATTGATCTATATAGCAATTCCTATATTGATCGTAATAGGAATTGCTGCGCTGCTCTTACCAAAAGCATAAGAGTATGACGGTTGTGGATCCGGTAATGTTAATCGATATGTGGTTAAAGTAATTCTTGTGTGGATAAGCAGATTGATGTTATTATAAAATGTGGAAACATCAAATATAAAAATTTATACCATGGAGATCCCGTTGTGTAAATGGACATTATGTATGCAGTGAATGTCACACAAAGGGGATGGACAGTATTATTGGAGTATGCCTGAATGAACAGAGTAAAAACCCTGTTGAAATTATTGAAAAAATGATGGAGATGCCATTTTGTCATATGCATGAACCGGAGCATCATGTGATGGTTGGGGCAGCCTTGCTGCCTGCATATCATAATGCAGGCGGTGAGGTCGATCTGAACCAGGCATTACCGGAGAGGAAAGGAAGTTCCAGGAGGCGCCTGTGGATTCTGGGGTGCCTGCGGAGCTGGTATCAGTACAGGAATGTACATGTCTGTTATCACAAAGGCTACACCGCTGGCTGCAAAGGCCTGGGGATTATGTAATCTGATGACATCCAGAGCTCTTGGCGCAATCGGCAGCAACGGCGGACCACGTTGCTGTAAACGGGATTCTTATCTGGCTATTATGGAAGCAGTAAAATTCACAGAAGAAAAGCTTGGAGTAAAAATGGAACTGGGAGATATAAAGTGTACCCGTTCAGAACAAAACAATCAATGTCTTCATAAAGCATGTCCGTTTCATGGGGGAAAATAGGATGACGAAATTGAAAGTAGCATTTATCTGTGTACATAATTCATGCAGGAGCCAGATAGCAGAGGCGCTTGGAAACTATTTTGCGTCGGATGTATTTGAAAGCTATTCAGCTGGAACAGAAACAAAGCCGCGAATCAATCAGGATGCAGTTCGTATAATGAAAGAGCTTTACGATATTGATATGGAGAAAACGCAGTATTCTAAATTAATTCATGAGATCCCGTCCCCGGATATTGCGGTTTCTATGGGATGTAATGTCGGCTGTCCTTTTATTGGAAGAGCATTTGATGATAATTGGGAGCTGGAAGATCCGACGGGGAAAAGCGACGAAGAGTTCCGGAGGGTTATTTCCAAAATTGAACAAAATATTTTTAAACTGAAAGTGAAAATAGAATCCATGGAGAAAAAGCAGGGATAAAAGAACACGGTTGCATTTAAGGAGGGCAAAAGATGTTAGTCTGTGATTACATTGTAGAAAGAATTGACGGCGATTATGCCATGTTAAAGAGAACGGACATGCCGGAGGAAGAATTAAAATGTGTGGCAAGAGCACTTCTTCCGGCAGAAATCATGGAGGGAACGGAACTCCATTATGAAATGATGTGTTATACAATAAAAGACTGAGAAACAGAAGAGAAAGAAAAACCCGGAAATGATCTGTTGAGAAATACAGATCGGTTTCCGGGTTTTTCCTTCATAGAGGGCTCAATATATGTAAGAAATGAGGATCCGGTGTATACAGCTTTTACTGAACACGTTTGATCTCCATATCCTTTGGAAGAACCAAGTTTAATATAATTGCCATTACAAATACGACAGCTACTACATTTGCAGAGAATACAGACTGGAGAAGCTGTGGGAAGATATGCCAGATCTCGATTTCGCTGGCAGCAGTAAAGCCAATACCAACGGAAAGGGACAGTGCGGCAATCGTAATGTTTCTCTGAGTGAAGCCTGCTTTGGCAATCATTTCAATTCCGGATGTCAGGATGGTTCCAAACATCATGATGGTACATCCGCCCAGAACAGAATCCGGAAGGGAGGCGAAAAAGTTTCCGACAGGAGGAAGCAGACCTGCAAGAATCATGCATACGGCACCGGTCATGATTGTAAAACGGTTTACTACCTTTGTCATGGCAATGAGACCTACATTCTGAGAGAAAGAGGTAACAGGAGGGCATCCTAACAGAGAAGAAAATACGGAGGCATATCCGTCACAGGCAAGTGAGCCGGAAATTTCTTCAGTTGTTATGTCACGTTCCAGTCCTCCGGAAACCATGGCTGTAGTATCTCCGATTGTTTCAGCAGCAGACACCAGAAAGATGATTGCAACAGAAACTATGGCTCCGGGATGAAATTCCGGCGCATAAGGCAGGAATTTCGGGAAAGAGATGATACCTCCGGAAAAGATCACAGAGAGATCTACTTTTCCCATAAAGATTGCTACAATGTAGCCGACGATCAGACCGGCCAATACAGAAAGCTGTTTCCAGTAGCCTTTTGCCAGAATGTTCCAGATCAGGCATACCAGTAAAGTGATTGTACCGAGAATAAGATTCTGGGCAGAGCCGAAATCTTCTGAGTATCCACCACCAAAGGATCTGGTACCAACTGTGAAAAGAGAAAATCCAATAGCAGTTACAACAGATGCGGCAACGATCGGAGAGATGATCTTTTTCCAGTATTTTGCCAGAAGACCAAGGGTACCTTCCATGATACCACCGACCAGAACAGCTCCGACAACGGATGGATAGCCATAATTGGCAGCCACTGTACTGAGAACTGTTACAAAGGTAAAGCTGACACCCATTACAATGGGAAGCCGGGATCCTATCTTCCAGAGCGGATAAAGCTGGATCAGAGTTGCGATTCCGGCAACGAACATGGCATTCTGGAGAAGTATGGCAATCTCCGCCTGCTTCAGTCCGCCGGCACCGGCGATAATGGTAATGGGTGTCAGATTGGCAACAAACATTGCCAGAATGTGCTGAAGACCAAATGGAATAGCCTTCATAACAGGAACCTGCCCGTCAAGACGATAAATGTTTGCAATATCTGCGTTTTTGGCGTTCTTCATAAGTGAAATCCTCCTTTTTGAATTTTTTTGTACACTTTTTTTGCTCCGCCATAAAAATAATTATGATTGCAATACAACTAATTCTATTTTAGCATAAAAAAATATTTTGTAAACAAAAAAATTGGTTATTTCTTACAAAATTTGTTAAAAGTAAAGATTTTTTTAAGGAGAAATGCGCAGGAAAACGGAATGTGAACAGAGTGGTACAGAATATTGTCCGAATATGCTATACTTATGGCGATCAAGAAAAAGGAAGAGGACTTATGAAGGAAAAATTCCCGTTTAAAAAGGAATATGAGAAATTGGAACTGCTTCTGTCTCAGGGGCAGTTTGAACTGATCCTGCCCGAAGGAAAGGAGACGGGAGAGATTCGTCTGGTATATCTGATGAACGATGCGGTGGAAAGCTTTCTTGTTTTTTGTCAGGCAAAACTGACTGGAACTTATCTGCCGGACTTTCAGGGGGAACTGTGGGCGGATCTGGATCAGGATGGAGATCAGTATGTATTGGTGGTGCATCAGGAAGCTACGGTCTGTACCTTGTTTTTTCAGGATCTGAAGCTGGAGGTTCATTTGTTTGATTATGGGAAGACCGGGCATTTTTGGGTAAAGGGCTATGAATATCTCCGACAGCTGGAATACAGGATTGCTATTCTCCGGGACAAAAGGGATTATCTGGGAGAGGAATTCTGTTCTCAGGAGGAAAGACGGATTTCCAGTCTGGCAGAATTTCCGCCGTTGAACTTTTGCTGTTATCCGGCTGTTTCAGAGAAGTATCTGGTGTCTTCCTGTTCCTGGTGGCAGGTTTCAGAGGAGGCATTGCAGGTAATGACGCAGTTTGCAGAGGAAGTCGGAGATAAAAGTCTGAAAAAATGGCTTCGACTGTATCAGCGGATTCCTGTAAAATGTGTCGCAAAGCAGATTGCGCGGATGCTGCATAAAATAAAACATGCAGAAGTGGTGGATCTGCTTAATGCGAATCTGTTTCAGGCGGCTTCTGCATATGAACGCCGGGACTTTGGCACAGATCACTGGAATCATCAGGCAGAAAAACAGAATCAGAAGTCATATGAAGAAGATACAGAAAAAATCCGCCGGATACAGGAAAAAGCAGAACAGAGAAAAAAGCAGCTGGAGAAATCCGGAAAACAGGTGGAAATGCTGACAGAGGAGCCTTTTCTTTATGTAAAGGATTCCGTAGAATATAAGATTCATCTGATGATCTGGAAGCAGGAAGGAAAAAACCGAAAGGTAGAAGTAGAAACCATTGATTAAAAGATAAGGAGAAGCAATTATGGCAAAGGTAAGAAATTTTACAGCAGGTAAAGAGGAGAATAAAAATCTGGAAGCGATCAGAGAGAAGCTGGAGGAGCTGAAGGATCAGCTGGTGGAGGTTCTGGAGGAATACGAGGATAAAAATCAGGATAAGGCGGATATTCTTACAGAAGCGCTGGATGCGCTGGAGGACGCAGGGGAAGCGATCGAGGAAGCACTGTCAGATGAATAAAAAAATACTCTCTGAGGCTATGAAAGGAGATCCGTTTTGTTACAGCAGCTGAAAATACAAAATGGGGAGAGGGAGATCCTTTTGACTGTGCTTCGCTCATCAAGAAAAAGTGTGGGACTGGAGGTACGGAGTGAGAAAGAAGTCCTGGTCCGGATTCCTGCACGATTATCAGACCGGGAACTGAAAAATATGGTGGAGAAGCACAAAGAATGGATTTTTAATAAAACTGCACTGGTACAGAGCAGAAGGGAGACAGGTAATTCAACCTGCGCGGTGCCGCCGGAAAATTTATCCCCGGAAGAGATGGAAAAAATTAAAGAAAAAATAGGAGCAAGGGTAAAGCATTACTGTCAGGTTATGGGAGTCACAGTAGGGAGAATCACTATCCGGAATCAGAAGACCCGGTGGGGAAGCTGCAGTGCAAAGGGAAATGTAAATTTTAATTATCAGCTTTATTACCTTCCGGAAGAGCTGTTGGACTATGTAGTGATTCATGAATTGGCCCACCGGAAACATATGGATCATTCCAGGGAGTTCTGGGCAGAAGTGGAAACTTATTGTCCGGATTACAGAAAACGCAGAAATCGACTGAAATCCTATCAATTGGTATAATAAAAACAGAAAATTAAAATATTCCCTAAAAAATTTTGGTAAAACTAAAAATTTTTGTTGAAACCTTAAAAAGTTTGTGCTACAATAATTTTAAGGAGAAAACAAAATTTTTTAGGGAGGAGTGATTACAAATGAATATGATAATGTATCTGGTACCGGCAGCAGGGCTGATAGGATTACTATATGCTGTATTTACCAGATTATATGTGATCAGTCAGGATCCGGGCGATCAGAAAATGAGGGAGATTGCCGATGCTATTGCAGAGGGAGCAAGAGCCTTTTTGACCTCTGAGTATCGGATTCTGGTCGTATTCGTTGCAGTTCTTTTTGTGATCATTGGATTTGGTACAGGAAACTGGCTGACAGCAGTATGTTTTCTGGTTGGAAGCGCTTTTTCAACAGTAGCCGGTTATCTGGGTATGAGTGCGGCTATCCGTGCGAACTGTCGTACGGCGAATGCGGCAAGGCTTCATGGTATGCCCCGTGCGCTGTCACTTGCATTTTCCGGCGGAAGCGTTATGGGAATGGCTGTAGTAGGACTGGGGCTTCTGGGAGTTGGACTTCTGTATATGATCATCGGAGATGTTTCTGTTTTATCGGGCTTCAGTCTGGGAGCTTCCTCGATTGCACTGTTTGGCCGTGTCGGCGGAGGAATCTATACAAAAGCGGCAGATGTAGGAGCCGATCTTGTAGGTAAGGTGGAAGCAGGAATTCCAGAGGATGATCCTCGTAATCCAGCAGTGATCGCAGATAATGTTGGCGATAATGTCGGAGATGTTGCAGGTATGGGAGCCGATCTTTTTGAATCCTATGTTGGCTCGCTGATCTCAGCGCTGACACTTGGGCTGGTATTTTTTGAAGATGCAGGAGTCATGTTCCCGCTTCTTCTGTCTGCAGCAGGTATAGTGGCTTCTCTGATCGGAGCGTTTCTTGTGAAAAAGCTGGGAGGAACAGATCCTCATAAGGCATTGAAAATCGGAGAGTACTCTGCAACTGCACTGGTGATCGTTGCAGCATTTGCATTCCGTCATCTGTTTTTTGGAAGCCTTGGTGCAGCACTGACAGTTATTACCGGTCTTATGGTTGGTGTTCTGATCGGTTTTGTAACAGAGATCTATACCTCTGACGGATATCGATTTGTAAAAAAGGTAGCGGCTCAGTCTGAGACTGGATCTGCCACAACTGTGATCAGTGGTATCGCGCTGGCAGCAGTAGGAATGCTTTCCACAACAGGGATCACCGTTGCCATTGACGCATATGGTCCTGTAGCAGATAACGCAGGCGGCATTGCAGAAATGGCCGGTCTGGATGATTCTGTCCGCAAGATTACAGACAAGCTTGATTCTGTAGGAAATACAACGGCGGCTATTGGAAAAGGATTTGCGATCGGTTCTGCAGCCCTTACCGCTCTTGCACTGTTTGTATCTTATGCAGAAGCAGTAAAGCTTGATCAGATAGATATTCTTGATGCAAAGGTAATTATCGGACTCTTTATCGGAGGTATGCTCACTTACCTCTTCTCTGCCATGACAATGGAGTCTGTTTCCGAGGCAGCTCACCAGATGATCGAAGAGGTGCGCCGCCAGTTTCGAGAGAACCCCGGCATTTTGAAAGGAATATCCAAACCGGACTATGCTTCCTGTGTTTCAATCTCTACGAATGCTGCTCTCCGTGAGATGTTCCTTCCGGGACTGATGGCGGTTCTCGCACCCCTTGCAACAGGTCTGATTCTTGGACCGAATGCTTTGGGCGGACTTTTGACCGGAGCGCTGGTTACGGGAGTATTGACTGCGATTTTTATGTCAAATTCCGGCGGCGCCTGGGACAATGCCAAAAAATACATAGAAGACGGTCATCACGGAGGTAAGGGAAGCACCGCACATAAAGCTGCTGTAGTAGGCGATACAGTAGGAGATCCTTTTAAGGATACTTCAGAGCCGTCTATCAACATCCTTATCAAATTAATGACTATCGTATCTTTGGTTTTTGCACCGATCTTCCTGCAGTATGGAGGATTGCTGTAAAACTTTAAGATAAACAAATCCCATAGTTGACAGTTTCTTTGCCAGGGAAACTGTCAGAACTCTTGTAAAATGCCATGAATTTTTACAATTCCTCAAAGGGAAAAACCTCTTAAGAAAACCGGAAGTAAGTTTTGTATAATATAAAAAAACAAAGGGGAGAAGATATGATTTATGTCAGTCATCTGCTGAAAGATGAAGAAATGAAAGAAATAATTGCCCAGACTGGTATGGGAGTAGAAAGCATTGAGTTTTCAGTTGCGGAAAATCTGGATAAGCCTGGCAGGACGCTGGAAACCTATCGGAAACGACTGGAGTTTATGGGGTGCAGAGAACTTATTCTCCATGGCCCGTTTCTTGATCTGAATCCCATGGCATATGACAGCCTTGTGGTACAGGCTACACGGACACGATACGAACAGGCCTATCAGGCGGCAAAGGAACTGGGAGCAAAAAAACTGATCCTTCACAGCGGATTTATTCCGTCTGTTTATTTCCTTACGGGATGGGCAGAGCGGATGGCAGATTTTTATAAGAAGTTTCTGGAGGATAAGGATGATTCTGTGGAAATACTTATGGAAAATGTAATGGATCCTCTTCCGGAACCATTGAGGGAAATCATGGAAAATGTTTCTCATCCGTCTTTTGGGATCTGTCTGGATATTGGTCATGCAAACTGTTTTTCCCGGACAGACTGTAAAGAATGGGCAGAAATGCTTTTTCCTTATATCCGCCACCTTCATCTTCATGATAATCCGGGAGACAGGGACAGACATCAGGCTCTTGGAGACGGAACAGTTCCGTACAGACAGGTTCTTGAGCTGTTTCGCGACAGACCCGGGATTTCCTGCACCATAGAGTGCAGCACAGAAAGAGAGATTCAGAAATCTTTTTTTCGCCTGCATCAGGAAGGTATTTTTTGTTGACAATACATATGCCCTGTGTCAGAATATTTCATATCTGCACGAAAGGAGACAACAATGAAAAACAAAAAATCAACCCTGATTGCTGTGATCGCTTTGGTTGTGGTCATAGCCGTGGCTGGATTATGCTACTTAAAATTTAAACCCGATACGACAGAGGGAAGTAAAGAGATCACAGTAAAGGTATCAGCTCTTGACCAGGGAGAGGAAACATTTACTTATCAGACAGATGCTCAGTACCTGGGTGAGGTGCTGACGGACAATGAGCTGATCGAAGGGGAAAAAGGACAGTACGGTCTGTTTATTACGACAGTAAATCATGTAAAAGCAGACGATTCCAAACAGCAGTGGTGGTGTATCACAAAAGGCGGAGAACAGGTAAACACCTCTGCAGATCAGACACCGATCCAGGATGGAGATCAGTATGAACTTACCTTGACAGAGGGTTATTGATGAAGGCTTCGCTTAAGACAAAGGATCTGGCTGTCATGGGAGTCATGGCAGCGATCGCCTTTATCAGCCAGGTGGCGTTAAGCTTTCTTCCGAATATAGAGCTTGTGACGCTTTTGTTCATTTTGTATACGCTTGTTATTGGCAGGAAAGTTTTTGGCGTTGTGTATGCCTTTGTTTTTCTGGAAGGTGTTACTTATGGGTTTGGATTATGGTGGATCAATTATCTTTATGTATGGACGATCCTTTGTCTGATAACTCTTGCGTTCAGAAAACAGACTTCCTTTGTTTTCTGGAGCGTTATATCCGGATTTTTTGGTCTTGCCTTTGGGGCATTATGCAGTATTCCCTATTTTTTTATCGGTGGTTCTTCCGGGGCTTTTGCCTACTGGATCGCAGGAATACCAAGTGATATCACCCATTGCATCGGAAATGTATTTTTGTGTCTGATATTGTTTAAGCCGCTCTATTATATTCTGGTAAAGATTCATGAATACAAAAGCTGAGTTTTCTATTTCAACATGTGGAACAGGCGGTATTGACCAATGACCGGGCAGATGATTTTATAAAATCTTTATGGAATTTTATGTCTGTAATATTGACTGCTGTGGAAGGAATGTCTATAATATGTACCATTAAATCTTTTACAGGAGGCTGGGTTTTTATAATGGAAGATAGCGACAGTTGCGCTGACCCGAATCAAAAGAATAATCTGAATGAATGACATATATTTCAAGGCATGGTCTGTGTATTTTTCAATCTACAGGTCATGTCTTGTGTTGTATATAAAAGATTATTAAAAAATTTTTCAAAGAGGTCAAAAATATGAATAGTTCTGTAATATTTTTATTGCTGCTTCAGGTTGTACTGATTGCATTGAATGCTGTTTTTGCAAGTGCGGAAATAGCGGTATTGTCCATTAACGAAACGAAGCTGGAACGTATGGCAGAGCAGGGAAACAACCGTGCGAAACGACTGTTTCGGCTGACACGGGAGCCGGCAAGGTTCCTGGCCACGATTCAGGTTGCCATCACACTTTCCGGCTTTCTGGGAAGTGCATTTGCAGCGGATAATTTTTCGGAACCACTGGTAGACTGGATCCTTTCTCTGGGAGTGGAGATTCCGAGAGCAACTCTGGATGCCGGAGCGGTAATTGTGATCACACTGGTACTTTCTTATTTCACATTGATTTTTGGAGAGCTTGTTCCGAAACGGATCGCCATGAAAAAACCGGAACAGCTTGCCATGGGAATATCTGGTCTGGTAAGCGGCATTTCCATTGTATTTAAACCAATTGTTTCTTTTCTTTCCATATCTACAAATTTTGTTCTGCGCCTGTGCGGAATCGATCCTGATGAGGAAGAAGAGCAGGTAAGTGAAGAAGAAATCCGAATGATGGTTGATGCGGGAAGTGAAAAAGGAACGATTGATCATCAGGAAAAAGAGTTTATCCAGAATGTATTTGAATTTAATGACATCATGGTGGAAAGCATAGCGACTCACCGCACAGATGTTACGATCCTGTGGCTGGAGGATGATATGGATTCCTGGGCGGAGACCATTCATAACAGCCGCCATACACGCTATCCGGTGTGCGACGGATCACCGGATAATGTGATCGGTGTTTTAAATGCCAAAGATTATTTTCGTATGGAAGATAAAAGCCGGGACAATGTTCTTGAAAAAGCAGTATATCCTGCATACTTTGTTCTGGAGACCACAAAAGCGGACGTTCTGTTCAAAAATATGAAAACAGAGAAAAAATCCATGGCGGTCATCATTGATGAATATGGCGGTATGACAGGAATCGTTACGTTATATGACCTGATAGAAGAGCTGGTAGGAGATCTGGAGGACGAACCGACCGCAGACAAGAATGAAGATCCCTATATGGAAAAACTCAATGAAGATACCTGGATGATCAGTGGAAATGTGGAAATTGATAAGTTTGAGGATGCTCTGGGTGTGGAAATCTCTTCTTCGGAGTTTGATACAGTGACAGGATTGGTATTTCACAAATTAGGGTGGATCCCGGAGGACGGAAAACAGGATATTGATGTTCAGATCCGGAATCTTCAGATACATATCAGTGGCATTAAGGATCATCAGATTGACAGCGCAACGGTAAAACTTTCCGGAAAACCGGAGAAGAATCCAGAGAAAGTATAAGTGATTTCAGAAAGGCAGAGAATAACAGATGAAAGATGCAAAATTAGAAGAACAGTTTGAATTCCGCAGTGTGCGGACAGAGGAAACAGAGGAGGCGGCAGCGCTGGAACAGAAATGCTTTCCGCCAAATGAGGCCTGTGCCCCTCAATTCATGAAAGAAAGGATTCAGGCGGCAGCGGAGATCTTTCTGGTGGCGGTGGACAGGAAAAGCGGAAAGATTGCCGGATTTCTAAACGGGATCGCCACAGAGGAAAAGCATCTGCGGGATGAATTTTTTACAGATGCTTCCCTTCATGATGCAGGCGGAAAAAATATCATGCTGACAGGTCTTGCCGTACTTCCGGATTATCGCGGACAGGGTCTTGCAAGAGAACTGGTGGAGCGTTATGCCGGACGGGAAAGGAAGAGAGGACGGGAACGTCTGGTTCTTACCTGTCTGGACGAAAAGGTGGAAATGTACCGGAAGTTCGGCTTTCAGGATCTGGGACTTTCCGGATCCGTGTGGGGCGGTGAAGAATGGCATGAAATGGTTCGGGATCTTTAACGGTTCCGGTAATAAAACACAGCTACCTGTGTCCGGTCCCGAAGCTGCAGCTTATCCAGAATAGAACTGAGATAATTTCGTACCGTTCCTTCACTGAGAAACAGACGGGCGGCAATTTCCTTGTTGCTGAGTCCGTCTGCAATCAGCCGGATGATCTCCTGTTCCCGTTCACTGATATCATGGTCTCTGTAGTTGAAGGAAGAAGAGCCGGAATGGAGCAGTTCGGGGATCTTGGATACAATTTCGTGACCGAAAACTGTCTGTCCGGAATAGACTGCCCGGAGAGCAGGAAGGATGCTGGCATAGTCCTGCTTCAGAAGATATCCTTTAGCGCCCAGCTTCAGCGCACGGACGATATATTCGTCATCGGAAAAGGTGGTGAGAAGGAGGATTCTGGCATCTGGAAACTCTTTCAGTATTTCTGCGGCTGCATCCAGGCCGCTTACTTCTTTCATCCGGATATCCATAAGAAGTACATCCGGGTGATATCTGCGGAATAATGCAACCGCTTCTTTTCCATCAGACCCGGTGGCAGGAACTGTGATGTCGCCGCTGGATTCCAGAATGGTCTTTAATGCTCCTGATACAAAAATATCATCGTCTACGATCAAAACATTCATTTTTTACTCCTGTTCTTTGGGAATGGTGATAAAAAGCCGAAACCCATTGTCTGTAGTGATCTGAAGGGTTCCCTTCAGTGATTCCAGCCGATCCTTCATATTGGAAAGACCGATGCCGCGGGAGCGGTCATCAGAGGAAATATGGCCGTCCTTTTTGCCGGATAACGTGCCAGCAGGTTTTCCGTTGTCTTCGATACAAAGCTGATAAAGCGCCGGATGCTCTCTCAGGATAATGTGTGCTTCAGTGGCGCTGCTGTGTCTGGATATATTGGAAAGCCCTTCTTTTATAATACTGATAAAACAGTATTTGATCTCTTTTGGAACCTCATATCCCATATCGTAATCCAGTGTTACCGGGCAGAACTGAAATTCCGAAGCCAGTCCGGTGACTGCATCTTTTAGATTTATGGAATCGTCATGAAGATCATGGACACTTGTTCGGATACTTGTCATGGCCTGATTTAAAGACTGATCCAGATTTTCCAGCACAGAGTCCAGAGCAGATTCTTTATTGACAGCCTTTGCCGCTCCGGTAAGAAGGATGGAACGGGAAAGAAGATGGCCTACATTGTCATGGATCTCCCGGGCAATGCGGTTTCTCTCTTTCAGAGTGGCTGCATAAATTTCAGAATTTTGCTTTTCCACAAGCATACTGTTTTTTTCTGCAAGCAGGAGGTTTTTTTCTGTACTGTCATCCCGGAGCTTCATAAGCTTCTGCTTCAGTTTTTCGGAGGTTTCTGTACGGCACTGCAGGAAGAAGGAGAGGATTATGAGCAGAAAGCTCCACAGGAAAAGAAAAAACCTGTTTTGATCGGCGGAGAAAATATGGTAACCGCAGAGGATGCTTCCTGCAAAAACAGGGACATACAGATGATCCATAAAAAATATATAAAACATTGCGGGAAAGAAAATGCAGAGACGGGGCAGCAAAAGAGAAGCGCCCATCAGGAGAAGACCGGTGATCAGATGTCCCGGGGAGCTTTCCGTAACATATCCTATGGAGCAAAAACAGAGACAGAGAAGAAAGGCCAGTACAAATTCATAGTCCGGTTTCCGGTATATAAGAGAAAAGAAGCTGAACAGTATTAAAAATCCCATATCCTGAATGCGGTCCATAATGATTCCTCCCGGTGAAGGAACTGTCAGAGGACAGCTCCGGAGTAAATGCTGCTGATGGTTTCAGTATAATATAAAACAGCTTTTGTGGCAAAGAAAAAAGCGCTTTCCTGAAAGATCGTGACATTTGTCATATGAGAAGATGACGGCGCTCACTACCGGAGAGAAAAAGAGGCTGATATAATTTCTGTATAATCAATAAAGAAGGAGAAGATTATGGACAGAGCAGAATGGAAAAAAGAAGGGATTGTACATATAGAAAATCTGGTAAAAAGATACGGTTCTCTGGTGGCCTTGGATCATCTGAATCTGGATATCCGGGAGGGAGAGATCTTTGGGCTTCTGGGTCCGAACGGTTCCGGAAAAACAACAGCCATCAGCTGTATGCTGGCGCTTTTGAAATATGACAAAGGAAGTATCCGGATCATGGGTGAGGAGATGGCTCCGGACAGCTACGAGATAAAAAGCCAGATCGGGATAGTACTACAGAATGTAGCGGTTTTTGAGGAGCTGACGGTATACGAAAACATTGATTATTTTTGTGGCCTGTATGTGAAGGACAGGAAAAGAAAAAAACAGCTTGTGGAGGAGGCGCTTGTATTTACCGGTCTTGAGGATTACCGGAAAATGCGGCCGGGGAAGCTGTCAGGCGGTCTTTTGAGAAGACTGAATATTGCCTGCGGCATTGCTCATAAACCGAAGCTTATCATACTGGATGAACCGACAGTGGCAGTGGATCCCCAGAGCAGGAACCGGATCCTTGAGGGGATCAGAGAACTGAATCGTCAGGGCTCGACTATTATATATACTTCTCACTATATGGAGGAGGTAGAGCAGCTTTGCAGCAGGATTGCCATTATGGATCATGGAAGAAGCATTGCGGTGGGAACCAAAGAGCAGCTTGTGGGAATGATAAAAACAGGGGAAAAGATAACCATTGAGGCGGTAGCCCTGGATTCGGAACAGCTTGTACAGATCAGACAGCTTCCGCATGTATTTCAGGTGGATTACAAAAATGATACTCTTACGGTTCACTGTACAGAAGCAAAGAATAATCTGGTAAAACTCCTGCATTATCTGGAAGAACAGGAAGCAGTTTTCGGGAGAGTATATTCTGAACTTCCCACTCTCAATGATGTATTTCTTGAGATTACGGGAAAACAGCTTCGGGATTAGGAGGAGAGTATGAGAGATCTGATCAGGTACAGTATCATCAGAAAAGTAAAAAATTTTAATATTTTATTCTGGCCATGTATTTTTCCGCTGATTATGGGAACACTGTTTTATTTTGCCTTTGGAAATATGTCTGAGGCAGATTTTGAAACGGTACAGGCGGCTTATGTGGAAGAAAAAGGGGATCCGGTTTTTTCCAGATTTCTGGAGGAAGTGGATCAGGAGGGGGCTGTGATCCGGATTGAAAAAATGACAAAGGAACAGGCTTCCCAAAAACTGGCAGCCCGGGAGATCCAGGGGATTTTTGTTGGAGGGGAGACTCCCCGCTTACAGGTGGCCGGCAGCGGAATGGCGCAGAGTATTATGCAGAGTCTGCTGGAAAGCTATCTTAACGGAAAACACATCATGGAGGCAGTGGCAGAGACACATCCGGAAAAACTGGAGCAGGCAGCTGCTTCTATGGCAGACTATCAGGAACTGATAAAGAATGTTTCTCTTGGAGGAAAGACGACCAACGGAAATGTGGGATTTTTTTATGCGCTGATCGGAATGGCCTGTCTGTACGGCTGCTTTGTGGGCATGGGCTCCGCCTGCTGGCTGCAGGCAAATGTAACTTGTCTGGCAGCAAGACAGTGTGCATCTCCGGTACACAGGATGACTATGATTCTTACAGAAGTGCTGACTTCCTTCGGACTGCATTTCCTGAATGTGATCATCCTGATTTTGTATCTGAAATATGTGCTGCGGATGGAGTTTCAGGGAAGTATGGCAGATATGCTTCTGATTTCCATGGCAGGCTGTATTGTGGGTGTGAGTATGGGAATCTTTGTGTCCAGTGTATCCCGTTTCAGTGAAAAGCTTAAGGTTGGGATCATGCTGGCGATTTCCATGACAGCCAGCACCCTGGCCGGTCTGGTGAATGTAGAGATCAAATATATGGTGGATCAGAAGCTCCCTCTGCTCAATAAGCTGAATCCGGCAGCCTTGATATCAGATGCTTTTTACTGCATCAATGTATACGAGGATCCGGTGCGTATGCGAAATAATATTATGACGCTGACAGCTATGGCGGCAGTGCTTACCGTGGCTTCATTTCTGATAGTCAGGAGGGAACGTTATGACAGTATTTAAAGGTTATATGAAAGTGATCCGTCAGAATCGGGGGCTGATCCTTCTGTATATGGCAATCTTTTTTGTATGTACGATCCTGATGCAGTCCATGGCAGGAAAAACAGAAAAAAACTATCAGGCAGAGTCCCTGAAGGTGGCTGTGGCAGACAGAGACGGCGGCATCCTGGCAAAAGCCCTGGAAACATATCTGGGAAACTTTCATGAGATCATTCCCATGGAAAATGAGATTTCTGCCATGCAGGAAAAGCTTTTTTATCGTGAAGTGGAATATATTGTCCGGATTCCGGAAGATTTCATTGAAAAATGCATCTTAAATGGGGAAAAAATAGAAGTTACCACCATTCCGGATACTTATTCCGGTATTTATGTGGATCAGCAGATCAACAGCTTTCTCAATAACGCGGGAACCTGTCTGGCAGCAGGATTTACAGAAGAAGAAACGGCCCGGATCCTGACGGATAAGGCTCCGGTAAAAGTAGTGCTGGACGAAAAAAACAGCAGAGGAGACAAGGCCGGATATATGTATTATTTCCGGTATCTGCCATATCTGTTTCTTGCTCTGTTCGGATTTGTAGCAGGAAATATCCTGATCGTTTTCAGCAAAAAAGAAGTAAGAAGCAGAATGTTGGCTTCTCCGGTATCAGCCAGACGCCAGAGTCTGGAAGGGCTTTTAAGTCTGGGGGTTTTCGGAGCAGGTGTGATGCTCTTTGTGCTTCTTGCGGCAGTGCTCTATTATGGAAAAGATCTTTATGGAAGTGAAAACTTCGGATATTATCTTCTGAATACACTGGCAGTATTTCTGGTATCCATGTCTGTCGCATATCTGGCAGGAACACTTGCGCCGAATAAGGATGCCCTTACAGGACTGGTGAATATACTTTCTCTTGGAATCTGTTTTCTGTGCGGTGTTTTTGTCCCGCTGGACTATATTTCCAGAGGTGTCAAAACCGTCAGCCAGTTCCTGCCGGTTTACTGGTATGAAAGGGCAAATGATATTCTGAGCAGCTTTACAGTACTTACAGAAAAAGCCAGGATACAGATACTTCAGGCGGTTGGGATCCAGCTGGTATTTTGTATTGCACTGGTAGGCCTGACTCTGGTGATCAGTAAATACAGAAGTGTGGAAAGATAAAAGTGATTTTGTCACAGACGGATATATTTTTTTCGTGTATGCTTAGACCATAAAATAAATCCCGAAGAAAAAGGGAAGTCTATCACTAAGAAACAGACAGCTGCCGGAGATGGCAGAAAGAGTTTCTTATAAAAATACACACAGCCCCGGAACAACAGAAGGAAACAGGAAGGGGCGGACAGGAGGAAAATATGTCAGCTTTAAATATTACAAAAAATAATTTTCATGAAGAGGTTATGAACAGTGATAAACCTGTGCTCCTTGATTTCTGGGCAGGCTGGTGCGGACCGTGCAGGATGCTTTCTCCGGTAGTGGATGAGATCGCAGAAGAAAATGACGACATCAAGGTTTGCAAGATCAATGTGGACGAGCAGCAGGATCTGGCTTCGGAGTTTAAGATCATGACCATTCCTACATTGATGGTTTTTAAAAACGGAGAACTGCAGAGCCGTTCCATGGGAGTGAAACCAAAGGAAGAAATCCTGGAGATGCTTCAGTAAGAGAAAACGATCATAGAAATAAAAACAGGGAACTCCGTTTAAACGACAGGTATCGGAAAACGGAGTTCCCTGTTTGGAGTAAAGATCCTATTCTGAAATTTCTTCCAATCTTTTTTTGTCGGTAAGCTCGATTGTCCCCCGGGAAAGCTTCACAAGTCCCTCGCTCTGGAAATAGCGGAGCATCCGGGTTACAACCTCCCTGGCTGTGCCAAGGTGGTTGGCGATCTTTTCATGGGTGATCTTCAGGGCATCTGTATTGTCAAGAATGCTTTCTTCCACCAAAAATGCAGCAAGGCGTTTGTCAAAGCTTTTCCACATGATCTGTTCGATGAGCCACATGACCTCGGTAAAACGGCTTCCCATAATCTGGTTGGAAAAATTAGCCACTACAGCAGATTCTTCCATAAGCTTTTTATAAATATGAGGAGGCAGGACAATGACATCACTGTCTTTTTCTGCTTCTATGATAACTTCAAACTGAATGTTGCTCATAACGCAGGAGGCAGAAAAAATGCAGACATCTCGTTCAAAGAGACGATAGAGAGTGATTTCTCTTCCATCATCAGAGATGATATAGGCCCGGAGCTGTCCGGAAAGGATCAGCAGAAGACCCAGACAGTCAACAGAGCCATTATGGAGAACTGTTCCCCTGGGAACAGAACGGGATTGAGAAGACTGGGAAATTATCTTTTGCTGGGCAGGCGTAAGCTTATCCCAAATGGGAAAATGTGTCGATAAGTCCATGACAGATCACTCCTTTTTATATACTACATTTTAGTATATAAAACAGGAAGAAATCTGTCAAATATCTGGAAAATAAATATTGCGTGTGATAAAATTAAATTATTATTGTTTACTTCATTCACAGCAGCTATTGTGTTACAGAAGGAGGAAGCGGTCAGATCTGCACTTATAGAAAAAATGCAGGATACATTTCAGTGGATTTCCGTGCCAGGCCAGGATATGCGCCTGATGTATCATGACTTTGGAATTGTAAGAGAATGCAAGGAACTGATCCGGCACAGGGTATTTATGACAAAACTGAAAGACGGCTGTGAAGAAGAGTATAAAATCCGCCATGACGGACTGATTGCAAAAAGGGGAGAAACTGTAAATCCGGGGCCGGACAGTAATTTCAGTATCTGGAGTGCAGGCGGCTATATTTTTGGCTACAATGAGATTGACACGACTATGGAAGTTCAGGAGACTGCCGAAGCCAGAAAGGAGACCATTGCCTGGGAGACACGTCAGCTGGAGATCATGGACTGGATCACCAATGATGTGGACTGGATGACAGGAGAGGTTCATGCAGACGTTAAACGTCTGGCATGGCACAGGTGATTCTTCCCCAGTCGATTACCACCTGTAAAATAGAGAGTAAATAATAACAAAAAACCTTCGGAGTCTGCGCCGAAGGTTTTTTGTGTACAGGAATATAAATAATGACCGGATCACCGTACATAATCCTTAATATATTCCTGAGTGATATTGTCGATCAGGTGAAAGGTAAGACGAGCCATAGAGTCCGGAGATTCATGCTCGGCTCTGGACAGCCATGTTTTGATCATACCGACACAGCCGCTGAGACAAAAAGAGTAGGCATATGAAACCTCGTTGTCTGGCAGGGAAAAGCTGTTCTGATCGAGAAATTTACTGGCAATCAGTGTCTCGATTCTTGCGACAAAATCCATGTCGCCATTTGGTCCCAGAAGGGCCAGAGCAAGATCACGGTTGCTGTCCATAATGGAGAAAAAACGAGCCAGGAAGGGAATGATCTTTTTTCGTTCAGTGCAGTGAACAGGACAGCCTTCCAGTGCTTCCCGAATTTCCAGCATGGCTTCTTCTTCAATTTTTTCCAGCATCTGATAGATATCGGTGTAATGAAGATAAAAAGTGGAACGGTTAATATCCACTTCATCGACAAGTTCCTTTACGGTAATTTCTTTTATACTTTTTTTCTGCATCAGGCGGGCAAGACCCTGTCTCAACTGAGCTTTTGTTTTTCTGACTCTTCGGTCAACTTTTTCAGCCATGAAAAAACCTCCAATCTTTTTGCAAAAAAAGGCATTGATTTGGTAGAAATATTGAATTTTATGTTTAGTAGACAAAATACAAAAAATATGTCGATTAGTAAATATTCAGCTCTTTTTTTGTCGCTTGTATTTTCCTTCAGTTTTAGTATAATACGCCTTGTAAAGAAAAGCAACATGTTGTTTATTAATAGAACTAAAATTTATTAATATAATAAAATATGATTAACAGGATCAATTATAGAAAGAAAGGGAATGACTATGATCAAAAATGAGTGGAAGAACCTGCTGAAGAATAAAATGCTGGTAGTAGTTGTTATTGCTATTATCGTAATTCCCGTTATTTATGCAGGATTATTTCTGAAATCCATGTGGGATCCCTATGGAAATCTGGATCAGCTTCCTGTGGCGGTAGTCAACAAGGATAAGGCCGTAGAATATGAGGGAAAAACCCTGAGTGTGGGCTGTGATATGGAAGATGCCCTGAGGGACAATGATTCCCTTGATTTCCATTTTGTAGACAGTAAAGATGCGGAGCAGGGACTGAGAAATGGAACTTATTATATGGTAATTACCATCCCGGAAGATTTTTCTCAGAATGCTTCTACCCTTATGGATGAGAAGCCAAAGAAAATGGAACTGGAATATGAGACAAATCCGGGAACAAACTACATTGCTTCCAAAATGAGCGAGAGCGCTGTAGTGAAAATTCGTGATGAGATAGCATCTCAGGTAACAGAAACTTACACACAGACAGTTTTTGACCAGATTACAGAGGTTGGAGACGGTATGCAGGAGGCTGCCGATGGTTCAAAGGAACTGAAGGACGGACTTGGAGACGCTTCTGATGGAAATAAAACAATTACAGATAATCTGAAAAAGCTGGCGGACAGCACGCTTACCTTTAAGGACGGAGCCAATACTCTCACAGAGGGGCTGAAAGAATATACGGACGGAGTAGCCCAGGTTGATGACGGAGCCACACAGCTGAATAACGGTGTGGGAACTCTGACAGCAAAGGTTCCTGAATTGACAGCCGGTGTAAATACACTGAATCAGGGAGTTAAGGATTATACAGCCGGTGTGGCAAAGCTTGACGCCAATTCTGCGCAGCTGACAGCCGGAACCACAGATCTTCAGGAAGGAGCAGAGACGCTGAAAAAAGGTCTGGATACTCTGAAGGACGGAACCACTCAGTATGTAAGCGGAGCAAATACTCTGGCAAATGGAGTAATCCAGTATGTTGCCGGAACGGATCGGCTGGCAGCGGGAGCAGAACAGCTTTCACCGCTGGAGGAAATCGGTCAGGTATCTTCCGGTATTTCTCAGCTGAACAGTTCTGTCTCCAGGGGAGATGGATCTCTGAAAGCGGGAACTCAGCAGATTGAAGCCGGCTTAGGGGAACTGTACGGACAGCTGAAAGAGCTTGGAGGAAGCCTGACAGCGGAAAACATTAAAAAGCTGACAGCCGGCTTAAACGAAGCAAAAAGCGGAATGGAAAGCGCGGGCAAAGGAATGACTACTGCTTCTGCCGGAATGACGCAGGCTGCAGAAGGAATGACAAATGCTGCAGGCGTGATTACGCAGGCAGGGCAGGGAATATCTGCAGTGGCAGCTCAGGTTCAGAATGCATCCAAGCCTGTGGCAGATGCAGTAAACGGAGTGACTGGCATTGTAAATCAGTGCGTTCAGGATGCAAATGGAAAGCTGGATGCGGCAAGATCACAGATTGATGCGGCAAACGCACAGATTGCTTCTGCAAACGGGCAGATCGATGCGGCAAATCAGCAGATATCCGGCATGCAGGCATCTATGGCAAATGCCCAGGCGGCAATTCAGGGAATTCAGGGTTCGGCAGATGAAAACGGAATGGTTTCTGCGGCAAGTCTGAATGCTGTGATCGGAATGCTTGGCAATTCAGCTTCCGGTGTGTCTGGAGTAGATACAGTACAGAATAATGTGGAAAATATGGATGCGCCTGCTTATACAGCACAGGTTCAGCAGATTGCAGACGCAGCCTCACAGCAGCTGGCAGGCGTACAGGAAACCTTAAATGGAACAGCAGGACAGCTGAATGAAGCTGCAGAAGGATTGAAAAAGGGTGCAGCGACTCTTGGAACAAAATCAGGAGAAATGAAAGCCGGAGCAGATCAGATGAAAACCGGAGCTGAGAAAATGGCAGCCGGAGCAGAAAATGTTCCTTCAATTCCAACGGATCCCATCAATCAGGTGACAACTGCGGTAGGACAGCTTTATGCAGGATCTCAGAAAGTAGATCAGGGTGTGGGAGCGGCAGCCTCTGCTCTTGATACACTGGAAGAGGGAACAAAAGATTTCCCGAAGGCAGCTGCAGGTGTAAAGGCTCTGAATGAGGGTTTTGCACAGCTGACAGCCAATGATAAAGCTCTGACAACAGGAGCAAAAACTCTGAAAGCAGCAGGCAGCACCGTAACAGGAGGCATCAGTCAGCTGACAGCCGGAGGCAGGGATCTTGCAGCCGGAGTCGGTACTTTAAGTGAAGGAATCAAAACCTATACAGCCGGAGTCAGAACACTGGCAGGAAATAATGAAGCTCTTACCTCAGGAACTCAGCAGCTTGCATCAGGAGCCGGAACTCTTGCAGCCGGAGCCGCGCAGCTTGCAGAAGGTACAAAAACTCTGAAAGCTGGAACAAGTAAGCTTGTTGAAAACAACAGTACCCTGAACAGAGGAGCTGCTCAGCTTGCAGATGGTGCAGGACAGATCCAGGATGGATCGTCGAAGCTTTATGACGGATCAAAAGAGCTGGGAGAGGGAATTAAAAAATTAAGTGACGGTTCAGATACCCTGCAGACAAGTCTCAGCGACGGTGCAGAGCAGGTAAAAGAAACAAAGGCGAATGACGATATGATAAGCATGTTTGCCGCACCGGTCAGAGAGGAAGAAACACAGATGACAACGGTGGAGAATAATGGACATGCGATGGCTCCTTATATGATGTCTGTAGGTCTCTGGGTAGGCTGCCTTGCTTTCTGTCTGATGTATCCTCTGACAGAATATAAGGGAAAACTGAAATCAGGCTTTGCATGGTGGGCAGGTAAGGCATCGGTTCTTTATCCGGTGGCAATTCTTCAGGGAATTCTTCTGATCGTCCTGCTTCACCTGATAGACGGGTTTACCCCGGCAGAAATGATGAAGACAGTTCTCTTCTCCTGCCTGGCATCTGTGGCATTTACTTCTATCATGTATTTCTTTAATATTACTTTCGGTAAGGTGGGAAGCTTCCTGATGCTGATTTTTATGGTGGTTCAGCTTGCCGGCTCAGCAGGCACTTATCCTGTAGAGATATCTCCTTCCTTTGTGGCAAAGATACATAATTATCTGCCCTTTACCTATACAGTAAATGCATTTCGAAGCACCATTGCAGGAGGTGAAAGTATAGGAAAATCAGTTGTGGTACTTGCTGTACTGGCACTTCTGTTTACCATACTGACAATCCTTCAGTTTCATCATATGGCAAATGCCAGAAAAAATGGAAAGGCAGTTCTTTATGACTGGCTGGAGGCACATGGAGTAGCATAATAAAAACGCTGCAGTTCAGAATCTGTTGATGATTCCGGGCTGCAGCGCTTTTGCAGTAATCAGGTTTTATTTTTCTACGATCTCAAGTACGTCCATTGGACAGGCTTTGACACAGATGCCGCATGCGATACATTTGGATGCCACAGGTTTTGCATCTACTTTGACCATGAGGCCGAAAGGACATGCCTCCACACATTTACCGCAGCCTGTACAGAGTTTTTTGTTTACCATGTAAACGCCTTTTGCGTTCTGAGTAATAGCGCCTGCCTCACATACTTCTGCACATTTGCCACACTGAGGACATGCCACAGGTCTTGGCTCGCCTTTGCGCTCTACAATCTGGATGCAGGATGCAAGTACATTGGATTCTTTGTAGTAGGCATTGGAACATGCCTCCACACATGCCAGACATGCCATACAGGTAGCGCCTTTTTTCACTGCCAGTTTTTTCATTACCATACCTCCGCTTTTGTTCTTTTTCAATCTCATTATCTGCTGTGTTCAGCTGGCTTCATTATAGCATTTTTATGTGATGCCGACAATTTATTTTGTGCTTTTTTTCACAAAGTCAGGGATTTTTCAGGGATACTACTGGTCTTACTGATAAAAATAGAGTATGATAAGAAAAAAGTACAGATATAAATGGAGTGAGTACCTGAGAAAGAGTACAGAGAGAATTAACAGTTTCCTCACATTTTTCCCACAAAGTCAACACAAATTTTTTTTATACTCAAACCATCAAATGAAAAACAGAGATATTCAAGGAGGGAAATCATAATGGAAAATATGAACCAGGATTTTAATATAAATAATGATGATGACAATAAGGAGAAAAAGAACAAAAAGAACAAAAAGAAGAATCGTATTCTGAAAGGTACAGGGATTGCTCTGTGCGCTGTTCTGGCAGGTGGTCTTGCATTTGAAGGAATCAGCTCTGCTTCTGGATGGAATCTCAGCAATACAGTAAAAGCATCTAATACAGAAGAAAACAGAACAGAACTTTTAAAAACAAAAAAGAAAACAGAAGATAAAAAAGAAGAAACTGCAGATACTGCACAGGAACCGGCTGAAGAGCCTTCTGAAACAAAAGTCAAGGGCAGTCTGGACGTGTCAGATATTGCAGCAGAGGCAATGAAATCGGTTGTTGCTATTACAACTAAATCTGTTCAGGAGGTTCAGACGTATCTGGGAGATTTTGGATTCGGCGGATTTACCACACAGCAGCAGGAGGTAGAGGGAAGCGGCTCCGGTATTATCATTGGACAGAATGATGAAGAGCTTCTGATCGCAACAAATTATCATGTGATCGAGGGGGCTAATACCGTATCGGTAACCTGTATTGACGGCGAAGTTTATGAAGCAACTGTAAAGGGATATGATGCAGATAAGGATCTGGCAGTTGTTTCTGTAGCTGTTTCGGATATTTCCGATGATACCATGGAACAGATCCAGGTGGCTTCCATTGGAAGTTCTGATGATCTGAGAGTTGGAGAACAGGTTATTGCCATTGGTAATGCCCTTGGTTACGGACAGTCTGTTACTACAGGTATTGTCAGCGCTAAGAACCGTAAGCTGGATGATTCCGGTCAGGCCGATGAAAATTCTGACGGCGTAAATCTGATCCAGACAGATGCAGCTATCAACCCTGGAAACAGCGGTGGAGCGCTTCTGAATATGAACGGTGAGCTGGTGGGGATCAACTCTGCAAAGCTTGCATCCACTGAGGTTGAGGCTATGGGATATGCCATTGCCATTACAGATGTATCGGATATCCTTGAAAATCTGATGAACGAAACACCGAGAGACAAGGTAGAAGATCATGGTGTTCTGGCCATTGTAGGAACTTCTGTAAGTGAGGAGGCAGCCAGCGTTTATGATATTCCGGAGGGTGTTCTCGTCAAAGAGGTATCAAAGGGCGGTGCAGCTGAAAAGGCAGGGATCGAGGCAAAAAATATTATTACAGAGTTTGACGGAAAGCGGGTACGCAGCATTGACGCTCTGGTAGATATGCTTCAGTATTATGAGCCGGGTGAAAAGGTTGAGGTGACAATACAGGCTCTCGGAAACGGTGGATATGAAGAAAAGAAGGTTACAGTGAAACTGGATAAAAATTCCAATAAGGAAGCAGAAGCATCTGAAACACAGGAGGATGCTCAGCCATCAGAAGAACAGGATGAGCAGAGTATTCTGGATCAGTTTGGAAACGGATCCGAAGATGATGCTACTTATGAAGAGTTTTTTGGTGACATCTGGTAAGACTGGTATTTTCGGAAAATAAAATACAATCAGAAGAAGACTGGCGCCGGGATCTGGCGCTGGTCTTTTTTGATGAAAACAGAAGTTGTATTGAAACGCAGGAAAGTGTCTGTTATACCTGAATCCGTGAAACTCAATGCAAGTCAGTCTACCAAAAGCCTGTATTTTTGAA
>OAVH01000215.1_pt1 | contig 46202 bp, 61 predicted proteins | sample 1495281 | NCBI WGS metagenome assembly OAVH01 (sample SAMEA2580082, study PRJEB22360) | human gut metagenome | biome: human gut; feature: human-associated habitat; material: faeces | place: Denmark | collected 2008/2010
AATAATTGTTGATACATTGCCCGCCAAAAAGTCGAGTTAATTAAAGGATGAAACAGTAGATTTTGATTCCTTAGACGGAGCGCCGGTAACACTGTTGTTCCTGATCGCAGCTCCGAATACGGAGGATAATGTACATCTGGATGTGTTGAGTAAATTGTCCATGATGTTAATGGATGAAGCGTTTACGGAAAATCTTCGCAAGGCTGAGACACCGGAACAATTTCTTGCAATCATCGATCAGGCAGATGAAGAGAAGAAGAGTGTGGATGAAAGACTGGCAGATGTAGAAGAGGCAAAAGAAGATCAGGTTAAAATCCTGGCAGTGACGTCTTGTCCGACCGGAATTGCTCATACTTATATGGCAGCAGAAGGAATTGAGAAAGCAGCAAAAGCAAAAAACTGTTTTGTGAAGGTAGAGACAAGAGGCTCCGGCGGCGCAAAAAATGTACTTACAGATGAAGAGATTCAGGCGGCGGACTGTATTATTGTGGCAGCAGACGCACAGGTTCCAATGGATCGTTTTGATGGGAAGAAAGTCATCGAGCGTCAGGTGTCCGACGGAATCAATAAGGCAGATGAATTAGTAGAGCTTGCCATTTCCGGCAATGTTCCGGTATATAAAAGCAGCACCGGAGGAGAAAAGAAACAGGCTGCAAAGAGCGGCGGAAGTGTAGGACATAAGATTTATACACAGCTGATGAACGGTGTTTCCCATATGCTTCCGTTCGTAGTAGGAGGAGGTATTCTCATTGCAATCGCTTTCCTTCTTGACGGTATGATGGTAGATATCAATTCTTTATCGGTTGCAGACCGTGCTAACTTTGGTACCATCACACCGGCGGCTGCATTGTTTAAAAATATTGGCGGTGTAGCATTTGGATTTATGCTTCCGGTACTTGCAGGATTTATTGCGATGGCGATCGGAGACAGACCGGCGCTGGCAGTTGGCTTTGTGGGCGGTATGATGGCAGCAAGCGGAACGTCCGGTTTCTTAGGAGCGCTGGTGGCTGGTTTCGCAGCAGGCTATTTGATCCTTGCACTTCGAAAAGTATGTGATAAGCTTCCGCAGGCGATTGAAAAAATTGCTCCGGTACTCATTTATCCGGTACTGGGTATTCTGATCATGGGACTTGGTATGACATTTATCGTAGAGCCGGTCATGGGAGGAATTAACACAGCGTTGAATAATGGTTTGACAAGTATGGGCGGTTCCAGTAAGCTGATTTTAGGACTGGTACTTGGCGGTATGATGGCAATTGACATGGGAGGTCCGTTCAACAAAGCATCTTATGTGTTTGGTACAGCAGCAATCGCATCCGGAAATTATGACGTTATGGCAGCTGTTATGATCGGCGGTATGGTTCCGCCATGTGCTATCGCATTGGCAACACTTTTGTTTAAGAATAAATTTACAAAAGAAGAAAGAGAATCCGGACCTATGAACTTTATTATGGGACTTGCATTTATTACAGAAGGTGCGATCCCATACGCAGCAGCAGACCCGCTTCACGTATTGCCATCCTGTATCATTGGTTCGGGACTGGCAGGCGCGCTGTCTATGGCGTTTGGCTGTACGTTGATGGCTCCTCACGGAGGAATCTTTGTAGTACCGGTGATGGGAAATGCAGTCATGTATCTGCTTGCCCTTGTGATCGGAACGGTTGTCTCAGCAGTCCTGCTGGGTGTTTTAAAGAAAAAAGTAACAGAATAGATGAAGGAAGAAACAATAACAAGATAGAATAAAAACCAATCAAAGAAAACGGAGGAATGAATCATGAAAGAATTTCAGTATGTAATCACAGATCCAGAAGGAATCCATGCAAGACCGGCAGGGCTTCTTGTAAAGAAAGCCAATGAGTTCGCATCCAAAGTGACGATCAAAAAAGGTGAGAAGAGTGCAGATGCTAAAAGAATTTTTGCAGTCATGGGTATGGGTGTAAAGAAAGCAGACGAGATTACTGTCTGCGTAGAAGGAGAAGACGAGGGAGCCGCTTCTGAAGCAATGGAGCAGTTCTTAAAAGAAAACCTGTAAGAGGGGAAGATGGCAATGATTACATTATCGGGAAAAAGTGTATTTGGCGGAATCGCCATTGGAAAGATTTCATTTTATAAGAGAAATGAAATTACGATTAAGAGAAGTCATGTGGAAGATACGGAGGCAGAAATAAAGCGTTTTGAAAAAGCGAAAGAACAGGCGTCAGCAGAGCTTCAGCAATTACATGACAAGGCAATGGATGATGTGGGTGAGACAAATGCCATGATCTTCGAGATCCATCAAATGATGCTGGAAGATCTGGATTATGTGGAGTCTATCGTAAATATTATTACAACGCAGGAAGTGAACGCAGAGTATGCGGTTGGAACAACAGCAGATAATTTCGCTGCCATGTTCGCGGCAATGGATGATGCGTATATGCAGGGGAGAGCTGCAGACGTGAAGGATGTCTCAGAACGTCTCATCAAAGTATTATCAAACAGTGAGCACGCTGCCATGGAAATGGAAGAGCCGGTGATCATTGCAGCCGACGACCTTGTGCCAAGTGAAACCGTACAGCTTGATAAAGATAAAGTGCTTGCCTTTGTTACAATGTACGGCTCTTCAAATTCACATACAGCCATTCTGGCACGAACAATGAACATTCCGGCAGTGATCGGTCTTGGTGAAGCTTTGAAGCAGGAATATGACGGAAAACTTGCAATTGTAGACGGAATGGATGGCGTAATCTATATAGATCCTGATGCAAAGACCATGGAAGCCATGCAGAAAAGACAAAAAGAAGACATGGAGAAGAAGGAACTTCTGGAGCAGTTAAAGGGCAAAGAAAATGCGACAAAAAGCGGTCAGAAAGTAAATGTCTACGCCAACATCGGCAATCTGTCCGATGTGGGGGCTGTGCTTCAGAATGATGCCGGGGGCATCGGTTTGTTCCGAAGTGAATTCCTCTATTTGGAGAGCGAGACCTTCCCTACAGAAGAGCAGCAGTTCAAGGTGTATAAACAAGTGGCGGAAAATATGGCAGGTAAGCGGGTAATTATTCGTACGCTGGATATCGGAGCCGATAAACAGGCGGATTATTTTGGACTAGATAAAGAAGAAAATCCTGCTCTTGGATATCGTGCGATTCGTATCTGCCTCACCAGACCGGAGATCTTCAAGACTCAGCTTCGCGCACTGTACCGCGCATCTGCTTATGGACAGATTGCAATTATGTTTCCGATGATCATCTCCGTGGATGAGGTAAAGAAGATCAAGGAAATGATTCAAATGGTACAAGAAGAGCTTACAGAAGAAGGTGTAGATTTCCGCAGGGATGTGGAGATCGGTGTGATGATCGAGACGCCGGCTGCTGTCATGGTCAGTCATGAGCTTGCGAAAGAGGTCGATTTCTTCAGTGTAGGTACTAACGATCTGACACAGTATACCCTTGCCATTGACAGACAGAATCAAAAACTGGAATCATTTTATGATGCCCATCATCCGGCAGTATTGTCTATGATTCGCATGGCAGCAGAAAATGCGCATCGAGAGGGAAAATGGATTGGCATCTGCGGAGAGCTTGCAGCTGATCTTACACTGACAAAGACGTTTCTTGAAATGGGAATTGATGAGCTGTCTGTGGCTCCGGGAATGATTCTTCCTCTGAGAAAAACCGTTCGTGAGTGTGAATAATATAAAAAAGTAATAACTACTCATAATGAGAAGTAATAGATGGAGCCATTTACTTTATGGCTCCATTTTGTTAGAATTGAGCTATGTTATCTAAAAATGAGATACATGAAGGAGGAAATCAAATGTTAGAGAAGTTTTTCAAACTTAAGGAGAACGGTACAGATGCAAAGACTGAGATTCTTGCCGGAATCACTACTTTTATGACAATGGCGTACATTCTGGCAGTGAATCCAAGTATTCTGGCAGCAGCCGGTATGGATCAAGGGGCAGTGTTTACTGCAACTGCTCTTGCAGCGTTGATTGGTACTTTATTGATGGCAGTATGTGCGAATTATCCATTTGCGCTTGCACCGGGTATGGGACTGAATGCGTATTTCGCATATACCGTAGTGCTTGGAATGGGGTATGACTGGCAGGTTGCACTGACCGCAGTTTTTGTGGAAGGTATTGTGTTCATCGTTTTATCTCTCACAAATGTGCGTGAAGCAATCTTTAATGCGATCCCGAAGAATTTAAAAGCGGCTGTCAGCGTGGGAATCGGTCTGTTTATTGCATTTATCGGACTTCAGAATGCGAAGATTGTAATTGGCGGAGCAACATTGGTTGAGTTATTCTCTCTTGAAAATTACAATATGGTAAATGGTGTAGAAGCAACATTTAACGATGTTGGTATTACCGTTGTGCTGGCAATCATCGGAATTATTATCACAGGTATCCTTGTGATCAAGAATGTAAAAGGAAATATTTTGTGGGGAATTCTTGCTACATGGATCATTGGAATCATCTGCCAGTTTGCAGGGGTGTATGTTCCAAATCCGGAAATCGGATTTTACAGCCTGCTTCCGGATTTCAGCAACGGACTTTCTATTCCAAGTCTTGCGCCGGTATTCGGAAAACTTGATTTTTCAGGTGTCTTTTCACTGAATTTTATTGTTGTTATTTTTGCATTCCTTTTCGTAGATATGTTTGACACAATCGGAACATTGATTGGTGTATCCTCTAAGGCGGATATGCTGGATGAAAACGGGAAATTGCCAAGAATCAAGGGCGCGCTTCTTGCAGATGCAGTTGCAACAACAGCAGGAGCAGTTCTTGGTACAAGTACAACAACTACATTTGTAGAGAGTGCATCCGGTGTATCTGAAGGCGGAAGAACAGGTCTTACTGCAGTGACAACTGCCATTTTATTTGGACTGGCACTGTTCCTGTCTCCGATTTTCCTTGCAATTCCATCATTTGCAACAGCTCCGGCGCTTGTGGTTGTTGGATTCTATATGCTGACAAATGTGGTAAATATCGACTTTAACGATATTTCTGAGGCGCTTCCATGCTATATTTGTATCGGAGCAATGCCATTTTTCTACAGCATTTCAGAAGGTATTTCTATGGGAGTAATTTCCTATGTTGCATTGAACCTTCTGACAGGAAAAGTAAAAGAGAAAAAGATCAGTATCTTGATGTATGTGCTTGCTGTCTTATTTATTTTGAAATATATTTTCTTATAAGAACATGCGGGAGAAAAAGATACTTCTGTAAAAGAATAGAAGAGGTGTTGAACAGCTTGTCATTTTGGAAGACTTCCATTATGGCAGGCTGTTTTTCTTTTCTATTGTACCGGAGCAAACAATCAGGTATAATTCTTTATAGACAGTGAATCAGTACGATATTTGAAAGGTAAGAAAAGGATAATCATAATGAATTTACTCACAATGGAACATATTACAAAATCATATACAGACCGCGTACTTTTGGATGATGTGGATTTTGGGATTAATGAAAATGAAAAAATCGGAATCATCGGTGTAAATGGCATGGGAAAATCTACACTTCTTAAGATTGCGGCAGGAATCACGCCTTTTGATCAAGGAAAGATCAGTATGGGAAATCAAGTGAAGATCTGTTATCTTCCACAGACTCCTGTGTTTGAGGAAGGAATGAATATTTTGCAGGCAGCAGTGAATGGGCATGTGGATGAAACAAATCGATGGACCATAGAAGCAGATGCCAAGGCAATGTTGAATAAGCTTGGCTTTTCTGATTACGAAGAAAAAATCGAGCATATGTCGGGAGGACAGAAGAAAAGGGTGGCTTTAGTCAATGCACTTTTGACTTCCGCAGATATTCTGATGCTTGATGAGCCGACCAACCATTTGGACAATGCGATGTCAGAATGGCTGGAAGAGTACCTCATCAAATTCCGCGGTGCGATTTTGATGGTTACCCATGACCGTTACTTTCTGGACCGTGTAGCGAATCGGATCGTGGAAGTGGATCAGGGGAAATTATACAGCTATCCGGGAAATTATGAGCAGTTTGTTACATTAAAAGAAGAGCGGCAGAATATGGAGCTTGCCGCGCAGCGCAAGAGAAAAAGCCTTCTTCGCACAGAACTTGAGTGGCTTCATAGAGGAGCAAGAGCAAGAAGTACGAAGCAGAAGGCGCATATTGATCGGATTCGTGCGTTGCAGGAGATGAAGGATCTTCAAGAAGAAAAAAGAGTTATGTTGGATTCCACGTCCTCCCGCATGGGGAATAAGACGATTGAGCTTTCTGGTATCGGTAAATCATACGGAGAAAAAGAGTTGATAAAAGATTACAGCTATATTTTTCTGCGCCACGACCGTATCGGAATCATTGGCTCCAATGGATGTGGGAAAACAACGCTTCTAAAAATCATAAGCGGTGTAGCAAAGCCGGATCAAGGAATCATAGAGGTGGGGCAGACGATCCGTATGGGCTATTTTTCACAGGAAAATGAATATATGGATGATTCCATGAAAGTGATTGATTACGTCAAAGAGGCAGGAGAATATATAAAGACTTCCGACGGCAGCAGAATCACTGCGTCCCAGATGCTGGAACGTTTTTTATTTGAAGGAGCGATTCAATGGTCGAAGATTGAGAAATTATCCGGCGGGGAAAAAAGAAGGCTTTATCTTCTTCGCATTCTTATGGGTGCTCCCAATGTATTGCTTCTTGACGAGCCGACCAACGATCTGGATATCCAGACGCTTACAATTTTAGAAGATTATTTAGACAGCTTTGACGGAATTATCATTACCGTATCTCATGACCGTTATTTTCTGGATCGAACAGTAAATCGAATTTTTTCTTTTGAAGGAAATGGTGTGATACGCCAATATGAGGGTGGCTATTCCGACTATTTGATCAAAAAGGAGATTGAGTCAGTTTCAGAAGAAGAGAAGCAGGGACAGAAGACTGAAAAGGTTGAGTCGAAGTCGAAAGAGACATGGAAGCAGCGGGAGAAAAAACTGAAATTTACTTACAAAGAACAAAAAGAATTTGAGACGATTGATGATGATATTGCCAAGTTAGAGAGTAAGCTTGAGAAACTGGATCAAGACATTATGAAAAACGCCACCAATTCTGTAAAACTTGGTGAACTTATGAAAGAAAAAGAAGAAACCGAGCAGGCATTGGAAAATAAGATGGAGCGCTGGGTATATTTAAATGATCTCAATGAGAGGATTCAGGGAGGAGAATCGTAACCGTGACCATAAATAAATCTATGAAAAAAGTATTGAAAGCCTTGTCTTTTGATGGGATTGAGGTAGAAGCGGCCAGACAGCTTGCAAATATCAAAGCCATTGATCCGTTAAAGATCTTTCACCGCACCATTGATTATAAAGTCATGAACGGAGATCATGAAGTGCCTATGAGATTATATATGCCGAGTGAAGAAATATCAGAAAATCTTCCGGTATTTTTGTTTTTTCATGGCGGTGGATGGGTGACAGACAGTGTGGATAATTATGAGAGAATCTGTGCCAGACTTGCCGTGGCAACAGAACATCTCGTGATATCAGTAGAATACCGATTAGCGCCGGAGCATAAGTTTCCTACGGGGCTTATGGATTGTTATGCCGTGGCAAAAGCACTTTATACAAGACAGTTCATTTTGAATGTCGATCCGGACAAAATCACACTGATCGGTGACAGTGCGGGCGGAAATCTGGCGGCGGCTGTTTCTTTGATGGCGCGTGACAACGGTGAATTTCTGCCGAAAAGGCAGATCCTCATTTATCCGGCTCTTTTTGGTGATTATACAGACAATTCACCGTTTCCGTCAGTGCATAAATATGGGAGCGATTATCTTCTGACATCGGGGAAGATGAGAGATTATATTGAGCTTTATGCCTCTTGCCCGGAAGATAAAGAAAATAAATATTTTGCACCGCTTATGGAAACCGATTATAGCCATCAACCGGACACCCTTGTGTTAACTGCGGAGTGCGATCCCTTAAGAGACGAGGGAGAAGCCTACGCAAAAAGGCTTAAGGAAGCAGGAAACCGTGTGAAACTCTATCGGATCAAAGACGCCCTTCACGGTTATTTTTCGCTTGGAATTAAATACTTTCATGTAAAAGAAAGCTTTGAATTGATCAATGAATTTTTGAAGGAGGGGGAAGCGGATGTTTGAACAGAGGCGGGCTTATTGGAGAAATCTTGATAATGCTGCCAAGATGTTTTCCGCGGCAAGCAGCCCAAAAGACACTAGAGTATTCCGGTTTTATTGTGTATTGAAAGAACCGGTAGACAGTGGGATTTTACAGGAAGCTTTAAATAAAACGATCAAAAAATATCCCGTGTTTTTATCCGTCATGCGAAAAGGTTTGTTCTGGCACTATCTGGAAAAAAGCGAACTGCGTCCGGTTGTGCGAGAAGAATACAAAGAACCGTGCAGCTGCCTTTATGTAAGGGATAAAAAGGCGCTTCTTTTTGAAGTTACTTATTATGAAAATCGGATTAATTTTGAGGTATTTCATGCACTGACTGATGGTACCGGAGCGACAGAATTTTTGAGAGAACTGGTAAAGAATTATCTGTATCTTGCGCATAAAGAAGAAGGGCTTCCCGAAGTGCAGCTTGCCAAATATAAACTGACAGTGCAGGATCAGGAAAATGACAGCTTTAGTAAATATTATAATCCGGATCTGAAAAGAACAAAAAGGAAAAAGGTGAAAGCATATCAGATCAAGAAGAGAGGAAAGGAATACGAAGAATTAAAAGTAGTAGAAACAACTCTTTCCGTAAAAGCATTGTTAGAAAAGGCAAGAGCTTACGGAGTGTCTGTGACAGTATTACTGACGGCTGCATTTATCTGTGCCATTCACAAAGAAATGAATAAGACACAGGAGAAAAAACCGGTGGTGCTGATGGTTCCGGTAAATCTTCGGAAAATCTTTCCATCAGATTCTATGTTGAATTTTTTCAGCTATATTGAGCCAGGTTATCAATTCGGGACAGGAAAAGATGATTTTGATACTGTATTAAAGGCGGTAAAGCAATATTTCGAAGAACATCTGACAAAAGAAGAAATTGCAGGGCGCATGAATGAATTGATTGCATTTGAAAAGCATAAAATATTAAAGTGGGCTCCGTTGATTTTAAAAGATCCTTGTATCAAAATGGGAGCGAAGATGGCAGAAGGAGAAGTGACAGCAGTTCTTTCTAATATGAGTGCGGTTAAGATGCCGGAAGAATATATGCCGTATATTGAACGGTTTGGCGTCTATACGAGTACCCCGCGAATGGAGCTGTGTGTCTGTTCTTTTAAAGATACGCTGACTTGTGCCTTTACTTCTCGCTACGATAGCTTGAATATCCAGAGGAATTTTTATGAGATCTTAGAAAATATCGGTGTGTCTGCGACGGTTATAGAACCGGAATACCCGGAAGATGCACAGCCGAATTATGAAGGAAGAAAGTTTTACAAAGGTTTTTCCTTTGGCTGTATGATGGCAGCTGTATTTGCGGTAATGGCAAATGTGATTTTTTCACCGCAGCGTCTGTGGTCTGTATTTGTTGCAGCCGGGATTTTCAGCATGTGGGCAGCCCTGTCGGTAGGATATGTGAAACGGCATAATTTACTGAAAAATGCCATGTGGCAGCTGCTTGGCGTGACGATCGGTTGTATCATATGGGATGCCTGTATCGGATGGAGGGGCTGGTCAGTGAACTATGTATTGCCGATCGCATGTTTGCTGATCCAGATTTCCATGGTAATCGTATCCAAGATACAATCACATTCTCCGAGGGAGTATATGATCTATTACGTGATGGCGTCAATGTACAGTATCCTTCTTCCTTTTGTTCTGCTGCTTACAAAGGTGATTCGTTTTCGGGCGCTTGCAGTCCTGTGCGTAGGATTGAGTTTTTTATTTCTGATGGCACTTATTTTATTTAAAGGGAAAGAGTTTAAAGAAGAAATGCATAAGAAGCTTCATGTGTAAAGCAAATAAGGGAGATTCTAAGGTGGAGGCGAAGAAAGATGGCAAGACGAGTATTTTTGATTGTACTGGACAGTGTAGGAGTCGGAGAGGCGCCGGATGCGGATCGGTTTGATGATGTCGGGTGCGATACGTTTGGTACTTGCGTAAGAAGCGGTTCACTTCATATTCCGGTCATGGAGAAACTGGGAATTTATAATCTTCAAGGTACATCTTTTCAAGATAACAGAGAACATGTGATTGGATGTTATGGAAAAATGCAGGAGCAGTCGGCAGGAAAAGATACGACGGTAGGTCACTGGGAGATTGCAGGCGTGATCTCACCGAAACCTATGCCGACTTATCCGCATGGATTTCCGCAGGAAATCATACAAGAGTTTGAGCAAAAAACTAGGAGAGGAACGCTTTGTAATCAAGTGTATTCCGGAACAGAAGTCATCAAAGATTACGGGAAAGAGCATGTAGAAACAGGAAAGCTTATTGTATACACTTCCGCAGACAGTGTTTTTCAAGTGGCGGCGCATGAAGAAGTTGTGCCGTTAGAAGAATTATATGAGAATTGCCGGATTGCAAGAAAGATATTGACAGGAGAGCATGGTGTCGGAAGAGTAATCGCAAGACCGTTTGTAGGAACATATCCGAATTACACTCGGACAGTGAATCGCCATGACTTTTCTTTAATGCCGCCGAAGGAGACAATTCTTGATGCAGGAAAGAAAGCAGGGATGGATGTGATCGGTGTGGGAAAGATCTATGATATTTTTGCCGGAAGAGGTATCACGAAGACGTATCCAAACGAAGGAAATCAGAAAAATATGGAACGCGTGCTGGAGCTTATGGAGGAAGAGTTTAACGGACTGTGCTTCGTAAATCTGGTGGATTTCGATATGTTGTATGGTCATCGGAATGATATTGACGGATATGTCCGTGCACTCAATGAAGTGGATCGGCAGTTGGGGATGATGCAGGAAAAGATGAAAGAAGAGGATCTGCTTATCATTACAGCAGATCATGGCTGCGATCCCGGCTTCAAAGGAACCGATCACAGCAGAGAATATACTCCGTGTCTGTGTTACGGAGCTAATCTCCGACAAGGCGTTGATCTTGGAATTCGAAGTAGTTTTGCAGATATTGCACAGACGATCGCACAATATTTGAATGTTGAATTTTCAGGAGATGGAAATAGCTTCTTGGCGGATATTTTGAATTGATTTTTTTAAGTCCTTAAGTCAGCTTACCAGCTGACTTAAGGACTTAAATGTATATCCCATTTCTTCCCATTTGGTCAAAAGTTCATCCAATATCTCGCCATTGGTTTTCGAAGTATTATGAAGAAGAACAATAGCGCCCGGATGGATGCGGGAGAGAAGTTTATCAAAGGCTTCTTCTTTCGTCGGCTGATCGTTTTCGTACCAGTCTACATAGGCAAGACTCCAGAAGAAAGTATGATATCCGAGATTTTTTGCCATCTTAAGGTTTTCAAGATTATATTTTCCCTGTGGAGGGCGATAAAAATGAGAAATCTCTTTGCCTGTAATCTCCTTATATTGTGTCTCTACATCTTTCAATTCTTTTTCAAAAGCTTCCTTAGAAGATATCTGTGACATATCCGGATGATGATAAGTATGATTTCCCACAGTGTGCCCTTCTTTTACCATACGATTTACAAGCTCAGGGCTTGTGGACAGATAATTTCCCACAACGAAGAAAGTGGCGGGCGCATTGTGTTTCTTCAGGGCGTCTAAGATTTTTTCTGTATTTCCATTTTCAAATCCACAGTCAAAGGTAAGATAAATTTCTTTCTTCTTCGTATCTTTTGCATAGTATGCGTTATATTTTTTGAGTTCTTCTATGGAAGCATTTGCTGTAGGACGTTCGCCATCTGTTTGAAATCCCAATCCCCAGTTTTCTGTGGCAGACGCGACCGGAGAGATTGTTTCCTCCGTGTACATCGCAACTTTACGCCCTGCAAAAAAGCAAAGGGTAAAAAGAGCCAGAAGACCGAGAAGCCTTAATAGCAGAGGACGAAAATCAGGTTTGTTAGAGGACATGATGACTCCTGTACGGTAATTTGTATTTAGTCTATGAATGAAAAAACATCTTTATGAGATAAATAAATGAAAAGAGAAAATAAAAATCAAAAAAGTTTGAAAATTCTCTTTTCAAATCAACAAAAATGCTTTATAATAAAAACAGTAATAGTTATTAATTTTTAAGTTTGAGTTAAATAATCTAACCTGTTATTAAAAATGAAGAGTTATGATAAGACAAGAAAAATTATAAAAAGAAAATCAAAAAGGAGGAAACTTATATGTTAAAAGGAAAAATTGCAGTTGTAACCGGAGGAACACGTGGAATAGGATATGCGGTAGTAAGAAAATATCTCGAAAACGGAGCGAAGGTTGTATTGTTTGGCTCCAGAGAAGAGACTGTGGATAAAGCATTAAATAAATTAAAAGAGGAAAATCCGGACTGGGAAGTGAGCGGAGATCACCCGAATCTCTCAGATGCAAAAGAAGTAGAGGCAGCGATTGAAAGAGTAAAAGAAAAATTCGGAAGAATTGATATTCTGGTCAATAATGCAGGAATTTCACAGAGTACGAAGATAGAGGATTATCAGCCGGAGGAATTTGACAAAATTATGGATCTTAATGTAAAGGCATTATTCTATACCATTCAGCCGACTGTAAAAGTTATGCGGGAGCAGGGAGGCGGCTGTATTATTAATACCAGTTCCATGGTAAGTATATCTGGTCAGCCGTCAGGAGTTGGGTACCCGGCAAGTAAATTTGCGGTAAATGGGTTGACGCTTTCGCTGGCAAGAGAGCTTGGACCAAGTAATATCCGTGTAAATGCAGTGGCACCGGGAATTACAAGAACTGATATGGTGGCTGCATTGCCGGAAAAAATGATCCAGCCTCTGATTGCAAATATTCCGCTTCGCAGAGTCGGAGAACCGGAAGATGTGGCAAACGGATTTTTATTCCTTGCCAGTGATCTTGCAAGCTATGTAACCGGTGAAATATTATCAGTAGACGGAGCGATGAGAGCATAAAATACGGGCATAAAAAATAATAACCGGGGACGAAAAAACGTCCCCGGTTTACGTTTGTGCCAGTCTTTACTTCGCGTTTTCGGCGTAGGTTGTTATTACGAGGTCTTCGTAAGGCGCTTCTTTTGTTAATTCTCCGGCACTCTTTAAAATATCTTGCAAGAGCTGGAAACTCTCTTCTTCAAAAACAAGATTATCCTTCCATGTATCCTGTTCATAGTAACGAGTGACGATCGTAGTGATTGTGTCAATATCTGTTTCTTTGAATTGAGGCTCAATCATTTTTGCGATTTCTTCAGGCGTGTGGTTCTGGACATAATTCATTCCTTTTTGCAGTGCGTTCGTAAAGCCTTGAATGATTTCCGGGTTTTTGTCGATATAACTTTGCTTTGCGGAAAATGCGGTATATGGCACATAACCGCTGTCGGTGCCGAGAGAGGCAACGACATATCCTTTGCCCTCTTTTTCCAGATTAGTAGCGCCGGGTTCAAACTCAACGGTAAAGTCGGCCTGACCTTCAGAGAACGCTGCGGCAGTAGAACCAAAGTCAATGTTCTGATTGATTGTCAGATCTTTTCCCGGGTCAATTTTGTGTTGCTTTAAGATGTATTCAAAAACCATCTCCGGCATACCGCCTTTTCTTCCGCCAAGAACTTCTTTCCCCTTTAAATTCTCCCATGAAAAATCATCAATTTTCTCACGAGCGACCAGAAAGTTCCCGGCTCTCTGTGTAAGTTGGGCGAAATTTACCACATAGTCATTCGCGCCCTCGTTATAAGTGTAGATGGAAGCTTCAGAACCCATGAATCCGATATCAGCATTTCCGGAGAGGACAGAGGTCATAGTTTTATCCGCTCCAAACGGAGTAATAAACTTAGTACAAGACACTACAAAAAGTCAACACTTTCTACCGTGTAATCTTCATTCAAATGAATTTCCTCTATGGTGGATCTCCAGAATGTGCGCCGATTTTCCGGTGTTAATTGTTTATATATTTTTTTGAAATCGGAGTGCAGGAGTTCTTCCAGATATGTAAAATCTTTTTCGGGTTCTGGATGGATAGCGGAAAGCTCTTTCAGTTCTTTTTCAATCCGGTCGTATTCAGCACTGTAATATTCCCATGTGATGCGGTCCTTCTGGAAGAGCAGATTTAAGCGATCCAGTTCTTTGTTTAGCTTTTCTGGTGTTCGCGTATCTTTCATTTTCTTTTTCTGTTCGCAGATCTTCGTATATCGAATCTGATATTTCTTATATTCTTCTGATAAATTTTCAAGTAGATATTTTTCGATGAGGTTTTGACTGACTCGGTGCCGGCTGGTACATAATCGATCAAGGATGGCACGGTTGCAGCGATAATAGCAATAGGTCCGTTTTTCCTTTGTCTTCCGGTTTATGATAGAAGAGCAGCCAGTGCCGGCTAGTTTTTGTCCGCATACTGGACACCTTATCAGCCCGCTGAATAAGTAGATTCTTCCGGATGGAGTCTGCTTTATGTTTTTTCTAGAAAGTTCTTGAAGCTGAAGCCATTCCTGTTCCGTGATATAAGCGGGGCAGTAGGGGATGCCACGGTAGGTGCCTTTGTAAAATTCACTTGATACCATAGTGCGTAGCATACTATAAGAGAAATCTGGATAATAATGCTTCTGCATATATCTTACAGTTTCCGATTTATTCTGGTGAGTGAGCAGGTATTTGAAAAAAGCTTCAGTGGCTTCTTCCGTTTCCGGATCTTTGATCATTCGCTTCACACCATCCACAATACCGGACTTATAACCAAACCCCATGTTAGCATCTCCGAAAATTAATTTGCCTTGCCGGATAGATGCCTCATTTACAAATTTAATACGCTCAGAAGTAGTATCTACTTCATTTTGACCGATAGATAATACGACATTAAGCTGCAGTCGTCCGTCTCTGGTTTCCATGTTTATACCCGGTTCGGATGCAGACATCCAATGGACATCATATTCGTCAAGGATATCCTGTACTTTGTAGAAATCGGAGAGATTACGGAACCACCGATCAAGGCGCCAGAAGAGTATCATATCAATTTTCCCGGCTTTTACATCTTCAAGCAGTGCGTGAATAGCCTTACGTTTTTTTAGTTCCTTACGGGCAGTTTTTCCCTCATCAGCATAGATTCCTACAACGATCATATGATGTTCTTTGGCGTAACGTTCTAAATATTCCCGTTGAGCTTCCAGAGACTTTCCGTGCATCATTTGCTCTGATGTGCTGACACGGATATAGATTGCGCAGCGTTTTATTTTTTCTGACATGATGTATCACCTTCCTTTTGTATGGTATGTAAAATTAGGTACAAAAATAACAGCCAGCGAACTTTCGTTCTCTTGCAAGGCTGCTCCGAAGATGATACAATATATCTGCCAAATATAGGTATCTCTTCGGAGATTTCTTACCGTCTCGGTGCGTCAACACTGGGGCGGTTATTTTTTATGTAAAACAAAAGGTGCTTCCGCAACGGGAAACACCTTCGGGTCTAAATTGAATCACAAGCTAGGCGGCGTATCTAGCATCTCAGGTACTCTTTCGAGTGTGTCGGGAGCCTTTCCGACCTTTGTGGTTCAATTTATTGTATTCCCATTATAGAGTAAAATATTCTATTTGTCAAATTTTTTGAGTCGTCCATTATCTATCCCATGTTTCAGTTTTCCATTTGTTATTGTGTGAAGAGTAGCAACATACAGATAGTTTTCTTTCATATCTAGTTTGATTCCGATTTGTACATTTTCACTAAATATCTTAACGAGTTCAAAGCTGTCTCCCGACTCATTTGGATTTACACCTATGTAATCTGGAAAAGCGATGATGGATGAGATAAATCGAAGATACGGCAGACATTCCGGATGCCGTTTCTCAATATGCTTTTCCAATCCAAAAGATTGATATATTAAATCCTGTTCAAATTGTATAGGAAGATACTTATTAAACTCTTTATTGTAAGATGCAACAGGGAAAATTTTATTGTTCAAGACTTATCTCACCTCTTTTCTTTAGTTGTTCCCCCGCCCGCTGTAGAACAGGGGAGGATAGTTATAAATATCGTTTTACGACATCGGTTAATTGCTTTTTGTATTTGTACAAATCATTCAAAGATTCTATATAAATACGTTCAAATTTTTTGTCTTTATCGGGTATGAGAATTTGTTTATTCTTTGTATCAAGATTAATCCTGCAAATTGGTTTTCTATTGTTATCCTTGTATAAAATTCCAAAATAGCTTTCTGTATCTCTATGAACAATATCCTCAACGGGTATAACCTCAGCCAATAGACCACGAATAATATAAAAGGCTTCGATTTCCTCATCTGTAGTAATGATTTTTGATTCTGACTGAGAAGGTTCTTCCTTTATATCCGGTTCATCTTCTGCTTCTTCTGGAGTGAGCGCAGATGTGATTTTTTGATTAACAATTTCATTTATAAATGATGTAAAAGCTTTTTTTACTAAAGGTTGATATTTTTCAACTACTTTCTGTGTTCGCTGTCCCTCATAAACGTAATACAGAATGTACTTGACAAAATCTTCGGAAGGGTTATCTAATTGCTTCGAAAGATAGTCCTTAATTAATCCAGAATACTTTAGTTCGGATGCAGTACTAAATACTTTATCCGAATCAAAATTTTCTTTGCAGAATTTTTTGATTTCATTAATTTGTGTATCTTTCAATGAAAGAAGATTTACCTCTAAAAATGGTGATAAATCCATTTTATTAGCTTCTTCTAAATCAGTAAAAAATTTATATACAATACCATTGGTTAAAATTCCAAAGCGTGCTTTTGAAGTACCAAAATAACGGAATAATTGTGAACTATGTTTTCCTAAAGAATCAGTGCGGCTTTTGCATTCAATTAAAATCAAAGGCTCTCCTTGATCTAGAATAGCGTAGTCAACTTTTTCTCCTTTTTTAATACCGACATCGGCGGTATATTCTGGACAGAATTCCATTGGATTAAAAACATCGTAACCCAGCAGGTTGAAGAATGGCATGACTAAGGATGTTTTTGTAGCTTCTTCGGTTTGTATTCCGTCCTTCATTTTTTCAATTCTTTGCGAAAATTCTTTTAGCTTGTTAGAAAATTCCATAGTTTCTTCCTCTCTTTCCTCTTTTGACGACCTACATTGAGAAATCTATCCTACCAACATTTAAGTTGGGGATGAACATAATATAATAATTATCCAGCGTGGTTCCGATACCGTATTTGTTGCGGTAACACGCCAAGCATTCTTCCAGAAATTCTTCTGTAACATCTAAATATTCAGCAATTTCGAACCGGCTCTGACATCCATGTTCGAATGCTTCGATAATACCGGACAGCCCAATCAGCTTATTGTAAGCCCACAAGCGTGCTTGACGTTCCTGTTTTCGGTTTCCGGTCAAATCCATGTCTAAGATGTTTCCGACAGAAGTGTGATGGTGACCGAGCTCCTCAGCTAGAGTGCAAGCCTTTTTCTTGGATGTCTCTATATCTTTTCTAATACCTATCTTATTCCCTTTTATCCGCCCATCGCTAGAGCGTAGCGGGAGTTCCTTCACTTTAAGCCCTGTATTGTTTGCTTCATCTAAAAGTGCTTCGTAATTGTTCATCGTATAACACCTCCGATGCAAGTTTAGCATATTAGATGGTCAATAATTAGGACTTACCACTCACCGTCCATTAAGTCGTCATCGTGCTTACGCATTTCATCTGTGACTTTGATGTCGGTGCGTTCGTGAGCAGCGGAAAGGTTTAGTAGGGTATTGGATAATTCTTTGCGCATTTCTGAAATCTGGAACAACAATGGGTCGTTAGGCTCTTCTTTTTTATATTTTGGAATATGCGTCAATTCTTCGATACGATTAACAGCTTCCTTTTTCCCGTCTTCATTTAACATGAAAAAATAAGCAATCATGGAAGTTATAATTGCCTTTTGCTTTTTTGTTTCGCGCTTTACTCCATCATTCAGATTATTTGCGTTTATAATATAATCCACATAATTTTTTATATTGTTTAAGTTTTCCTTTTTAGTAAAATCTGTGTCAATCTTTTTCATTGGAACATCGAACCCCATAAGCCACGCTTCATTTACATTAAGTGCAGCGCCTAAAACAATAAGCTTGTCCTGAGCAGGTTCATTCTTTCCAGCCACATATTGACTTATATCTGATTTATTCATTTTAACACCATATTTCTCGCAATATGGCTTAGTTAAATTAAGAATATCTACTTGACGCAAATTACGCGCTTCCATTAATTCTTTCAATCGTTTAGATGTATTGGATACCTTCATAATGAACACCTCCCTACCATTGTAATAATAGCATGTATTGAATAAAAGTTCAAGAGAAAAAACAAAAAAGTTAAATCATTTGAATATTTGTATTGACTTATAGATTTGGAGATGATATCCTAAAAGAGGTTCAAATAATTGAACTTGGAAGGAGGGATATGAATGTCTTTCAATTACAACAAACTAAAAGGACGAATAATTGAAGTGTTTGGAAGTCAGGCAGAATTCGCAAAAGCTATGAAATGGTCTGAGAGAACACTGTCGTTGAAGTTAAATGGAAAGATTGCATGGAAACAAACAGATATTGTTTCGGCTGTAAAATTATTAAACTTAACAGACAGTGACATAAAAGAGTATTTTTTTACACTTGAAGTTCAAAAATTTTAACTAAGGAGGGAAACATGAAAGAACTACAAATTTTCAAAAATGATGAGTTTGGAGAAATCCGAACAGTACAACTGAATAATGAAACCTACTTTGTAGGAAAAGATGTGGCAGAGGCATTAGGATACGAAAGAGCGACGAAGGCTATTCAAGACCATGTTGATTCTGACGATAAAGATGAAGTCCCGATTCAGGATTCCATCGGAAGAATGCAGAAAACTCCTGTGATTACAGAATCCGGCTTATACGCGCTTATCTTTGGTAGCAAATTAGAATCAGCAAAGAGATTTAAGCACTGGGTGACAAGTGAGGTGCTTCCAACAATCAGAAAAACGGGGCAGTATCAAATGGAGAACCTTTCTACTGAGATGAGAGCGATTCTGATGCATGATGAAAAGATTGTGAAAATCGAGAGCAGAATGGATAAGTTAGAATTTGATATTCCCTTATACGGAAGTGAGGCGGATGAACTTTCAAGCCATGTAAAGCGGAAGGGTGTAGCGGTTCTTGGAGGAAAGAAGTCGGAGGCATACAAAGACAATAATATCCGTTCCAAAGTATACCGAGATATTTACGACCAAATCAAAAGAGAGTTCGGTATTTATTCGGATGATGGAAAGCCGAAATCATACAAAGCATTGAAGCGTAAGTATCTCTATGAAGCTCACGAATGTATTGACATGTACGAAGTACCTACATATTTGAAAGAAATGATTGATAGTGCAAATGCACAGATTTTATTAAATGGAATTGTATAGCCTATCAGACAGAACTAGAAGAGGAGGCGGTGTAGATGAAAAGAGAGGATGATTGGATCAAGGAAACAGATAAAAAAATAATCCACTACATGTGGACTATTTTTCTCAGCATGATGATTTCCATTATAACAACTTTGTCAGTAGTAGCGTTACTAGGGTAGTAAAAAAAGAAACAAGAATAGGTGTAAGTATGCTCCGAAACAGAAAAGATTTGATAGAAACCCACGTAAAGTACTTTCTGTGCAAGCATTTATGTGAAAGTTTAATTCCTATCACTCTTTCATTTCGGACAATTTCATCCAAATAACCGTTATCTGTAAGATATTTGATGGCAGCTGATACGAGAGGATAGGGAGCAATGTCCGAAAAAGGTTCTTTATCAACGTAAAACATACAAGTGTAATTTGGTGAAGATTCCAGGGCTTTAATAATTTTTTTTGATAGCTGATCCATATTTTTCTCCTTTTAGTTATTTCGATTTTCGCTCGGTAATTAAAGTATAGGAGACAGTAAAAAAATATGCAAGTAAAAGAGGAGGTGTGGTAGATGGGGGTAAAAAAATTAGAAACGCTAAAAATTAGTATGGAAAAAGGCAAAGCAAAAGTAGAAGTAAATGGTGAAGATATTTCATCATACGGAAGTTATCTGAACCTTACGTTTGAAAATGGAGAATGGTCGCTGATGACGACAAGAGATAGTTTTTATTGTTCAGGCAATCGTAAGCCCTTAATCATAGGGATAACAAACGATAAGACACGGTATTGCCCGAAGTGTTTTTCAGAATTGCCGGAAGATGCAAATTATTGTCCAAAATGTGGGAAATGTATGAGAGAACAGTTTAAGTATGAACAAGGTTATATTGGCGAAAAGTCGAAAACTGTAACTGTTGGTTTTCAAGATAAGGCAATTAAATTATAGGCAACACGTACAACCCGTAATACATAGAGTTTAGAGAGGTGGTGTAAGTGAAACTAGACATGGTGAAAATTATGCAAATTATGATCAGCCTGCTGGAAGAGCAAGAAGAGGCAGTGATCGAATACGAATTAGAGGAAACCGCTTAGGCGGTAGAGGGGAGGGACAAGCAGTGAAAAGTAACAGCATTAAGGCAAGACGAAAACAAAAAGACACCCTAACCGGATTTTTTATTGGATTCGGTACTGGGATGGTAGCAGCAGGGTCATTCCTGATTGTAGTGCTGGTTTACTGCCGGATGGCAGGACCATTATAAGGAGGTGAGTAAGATGGATAGAGCGAAGTGGATAAAAGCTGGTCTGGAGATTGCAGAGCACTTGAAAGCGATCCGAAGGATTGTCAGACAGAGCGGCATTAATAAATTGAGCATGACTTCTTTTACGGATGATATCACATGGGGAACATATATTGATGATGATAAAAAGCATTGGACCGTAGAAGTGGACGAGAAAGGTGTCGTGAGTTTAGAAGAGAGTGGTTTTAAATTTTACGCAAAAATGTAGCGCCCTTAAATGAGCCGGCAAGCTCGGGCGCCTAGAAAAATATTCAATTAAATTATATCGAAGTAAAGGAGTTTAGTCAAATGATTAAAGTAGGTAATGGAGAAATTTGTATAAACGGAACAGGTTTGGAAGTATTAACAGATTTATCTGTTCTTTGCGATCATCTTAAGAAAAACATGATGAAAGATGGTGACGCAAGTGAAAAAGAGGTCGATAAAGCAATTATAAATGCGGTTAAGATTGGACTGAAAGGCTTGCCGAAGAAAGAAGCTCATCCAGACGATATGAAGAACATTGACTGGAATGCGGATCACGTAAAGAAAGCAGTGGACAGGCTGTTTGATGTGTTGTTTGGTGGAGTCATTAAGGAGGAGTAGGTATGGCTTATTACAATACTTGTCCACATTGTGGATGTAATTTAGATCCAGGTGAGCGATGCGACTGTTTGAAAGAGCAGAATCGCAAGGAACGGAGTTGTTCTGAAAGATTGAGGAAACAAATCACAGAAGAGTGTACAGGTCAAATGGTTTTTCGGGAGGCAATTGCATGATACCAGGATATGATGATTGGAAAACAACACCTCCAGATGATCAAGTTCCAGGAATCTTATGTGATTGTTGTGGGTGTGCATTATATGAAGGTGATTATTTTTATGATATTAACGGTGAAAGAATCTGCGAGGATTGTTTGATAGATGGTTATAGGAGGATGTTGTAATGGCTTTAAAATCATATGATGAAATGCGAAAAATTGATGTGAAGCCCTTTTGTGAAAAGAGAGATGGACTTGATTATTTGAATTGGGCGATGTGTATAGATCTTTTGCACAAGAATGGAGCAAAAAAAGCATACTGGGAGCCAATCGAAAATGAGAAAACAGGAAATAGTTTAAGAATGTCGGATGTTGCATTTGTAGATAAAAATGGCGTTCAGAATAGGTGTTATGAGACACGAATCCGTGTCGTGATCGATGATAATGTTTATGAGATGCAGACGCCAGTTATGAATGGAGCGAACCCTGTAAAAGATAACTCCATGAGTCAGCAAAGAGTTTGGAATAGTATGTGTCGAGCGTTTGTAAAATGTGTAGCTATACACACAGGTTTGGGTTTTGATTTGTGGTTAAAAGAAGAATACAACAAGATGGAAAGTCAGATTCCATATACCGGAGAAAAGACAGCTTCAGAAGCTAAGATTAAGACAATTCAGAGTTTATGTGTAAGTCATGGTATTGATGGAGATGCTTGGGTTGTCGGTAATGGAAGAACCTGGGATACACTTACGGAGACAGAGGCTGCACACATGTTGAAGGCATTAAAAGATCGGTATGGTGATGATTAGTGAAATTCACTGGAAAGTTAAAGGAACCAATTATTGATTACATAACAGGTCGTTTGACGTTGCTATTTGAGCCTTGTGAGGATTTCCGAGAGGCTTATGAGGAATTCAAGGATTGCGAGAAATTAAGCTTGGAAATCAAAAAATACAGGCGAAAGAGGAGTTTAGATGCAAACGCTTATTACTGGGTGCTTTGCACGAAGCTTGCAAAGGTTATGGAAGTATCGAACCAAGAGGTACACAACCAGATGCTCCGGCAGTACGGACAACCAGAAATCTTTGAGGGAAGGGCTGCATATATCACCATACCAGATACAGAGCCGGCAGAAAAGAAAGTGAATAATGCGATGGATTATCACCTTCAGCCTACGTCGCAGGTTCGAGAGGGCTTGGATGGGATTATGTATCGGACCTATAAGCTGTTAAGAGGTTCTCATACATATAACAGCGAAGAGATGGCGAGGCTGATCACTGGACTTATAAGCGAGTGCAAAGATGCCGGTATCTCAGATGCTGAAATCGCAACGCCGGACGAGAAGCGGTTATTAAAGGAAAGATATGGTGTAGAGATATGAAAAGATTATGGAGTATCTTTACGGACGATATGGACTGCTGCATGTACACAGGGAGATATGGAGTTGAAAGACATCACGTTTTTAGCCATACACCAAGAGAGCGGAAGCTGTGTGAGAAGTACGGTTTTATAGCTCCATTGTTTCCAACTCTTCATCCGAACGGGGTGCATGCGAGGAAAGAAGCCAGTAAGGTTGATAAGGATTTAAGGCGAAAATGCAAAGAATATTATATAGCACACTACGGAACAGAAGAGCAGTTCCGGAAAGAATTTTATTATGTTAGTTAGCCAGAAGGCTTGCTATAGGTACCAGTCGAAATGTACCTAGTGTATCGCATGTAACTTTGAAAAGATGTTTTCTGGTGCCGGTATTTCCGGCACTGGGGAAAGGAGCAGATAGCATTGCGAATATGAGTAATTATGTCAAAATCAGCCGGAAGATCTTAGAGTGGGGCTGGTACAGAGATGAACATACAAAAAGCCTTTTTCTGCATTGTCTTCTCAAGGCAAATTGGAAAGACGGAGAGTTTAAAGGAATTGTGATTAAAAGAGGACAATTTGCAACCTCAATCCCAAAGCTTCAAGTTGAATTGGAATTAACTTCGAATGAAGTTAGGACTGCAATTAAACATTTAAAGAGCACAGGCGAAATCACAGTCAGATCATATAGCAAATTCTCCGTAATTACGGTGGTTAAGTATGATAGTTACCAATGTGAATCACAGGCAGAATCACAGGCAGATAACAGTCATACCACAGACAAGGCACAGCCTATTAACAGTCTATTAACAACAATAGAAGAAGGGAAGAAGAATAAGAAGGAAAGAAAGGAAAATATAAGTAATAGTGTGCGGTTTACACCGCCCTCTCTCGAAGAGGTGCAGGACTATTGCAAAAGTCGACGTAACGGTTTGGATGCTCAAGCCTTTGTAGACTTTTATTCCTCGAAAGGCTGGATGATTGGAAAAAATAAAATGAAAGACTGGAAAGCTGCTGTACGCACCTGGGAGCGTAAGAGTCAGACAAGGCAGGAAGAGACCGCCAAACATGACCGGATAAGCGAGGTGGATAGCTGGTGACAAGAGAAGAGTTTAAAAACATCGTGAAAGCTATGCGAGGGGCGTATACAAGATGTCCGGTGACAACCCAACAGATATTTGACGAATGGTATCTGTTGCTCGCAGATATGGATTACAAGACCGTTTCAAGGAATTTGATGAAGCACATTCGCTCAAGCAAATATGCCCCGACGATCGCAGAGTTAAGGCAGGAACAGGCGGTAGGGTTTTGCAATTTCACAAGCAGAAACTACGATATGCGGAAACTTGAACTGGCACTTTTGGGAATTAAGTCAGTGGAACAGATAGAAGAAATAAAGGAGAAGTGAGGATGGCAGTTATAAGGAGTATTAGAGGTGGAAGCGCCGGACTGAATGAAGAAGATCGTTTAACTCTTGCTGGGCTGTTAGTGAAAGCAGGATATCGGGTGCAGATCGGTTATCGGGTTGTGCCGGGAAACGCTAAGGGAAAGAAAGAGTATACGGTGGAGTATGAGGAGCCAGGAGGTGAACAATCATGAGGATAGATCAGATCAAGATTGATGAGTGGTATGACATTCCCGGATATGGAGGGAAATATCAGATCAACTACTACGGAAATATCCGGCGAGCACTGAAGAATGGACGATATAAAGAGATACATCCATTTATTAAAAAGTCAAATGGTCGCAGATGTGTAAAGTTAAATTGCAAAGAGCATGTGGTAATGAAGCTTATGCAGAGAACGTTTTATGGGGAACTTAAAGACGGTTGTGTTGCTTATCATAAAAATATGTGCATTACAGACGATATATTGAGCAATATCGGTATTAGTACAAGAGAGCAACTTGGGAAAATAACAGGAAGAAAAAATAATTGTGAGAGATCTGTCGTAAAAATAGACAGCTGCGGTCAGATCGTAGATTTTTACAGATCCGTTCGTGAGGCAGGAAGGAAGAATCATATGTCTTATCAAACGATTCTTGACCGGATCAACGGGAAAGTAAAGAGTTTGTATGCTCCGGATGGTTATGTATATGTCAAAGAAAAAGATAGTGAGATTCAAAAAGCGATCCGGAAAATCGAGCTTGAAAATAGAAAAGAGAGTGGTGTGTCATTTGTAAGCGCACCAGATGTAGTATTTGATTTTTAGAAAAAGCATTTTGTTGACATCAACAAAATGATAGAAAGGAGTCGGAACTCTGGCCAGAGAAAAGACATGTCAGTTCCTTTCAAGAAGATGGATTATTTGGAATTTTTAAAAACAAAGATAGAGATCGCACCGGAAAGCGGGTTCGAAATAGAACAGGGGAAGATCAACAAAGCATTACTGCCACATCAGAGAGATGCGGTGGCATGGGCGTTAAAAGGCGGAAGAAGAGCACTGTTCGAGTCGTTCGGACTCGGCAAGACGGTGCAAGAATTAGAGTTCTGCCATCAGGCAGCAGTGCACGAAGGTGGCAGGGCACTTATCGTATTGCCACTGGGAGTAAAACAGGAATTTACCAGAGACGCGGTAGAACTCTTAGGTTACGAAAAACCGGAATATTGCCGGACAATGGAAGAGGTAGAGAAGTCGAAAAGTGAGATTGTGATTACCAACTATGAACGTGTTAGAGATGGAGATATCCGGCCGGATTATTTTTCAGCGACATCCCTGGACGAAGCGAGCGTGCTTCGGTCATTCGGAAGCAAGACCTATCAGACCTTTTTGAATAAGTTTAAGAACGTCCCGTATAAGCTGGTGGCAACCGCGACACCATCCCCGAACCGGTACAAAGAGCTGATTCATTATGCCGGATACTTAGAGGTCATGGACACCGGACAAGCGCTAACAAGATTTTTTCAAAGAGACAGCACCAAAGCAAATAATCTGACACTATACCCAAACATGGAAGATGAGTTCTGGTTGTGGGTATCAAGTTGGGCACTGTTTGTTACAAAGCCATCGGACTTAAATGAGGACTATTCAGATGATGGATATGAATTTCCGCCGCTGGAGGTTCGTTGGCACGAGATACCGATACATTATGGAGATGCCACGGAAAAAGATGGGCAGATTACTCTTTTTCAAGACGCGGCAGCAGGCTTAAAAGAAGCAGCAGAAGTAAAGAGGAATAGCATAGACGTCCGCGTGGAAAAAATGAAAGAAATCGTAGAAAACGCACCAGACGAACACTTTGTATTGTGGCATGATCAAGAAGCAGAGCGCCATGCAATCAAGAAAGCGCTGCCGGAGACAGTTGATATCTATGGATCACAGGATTATGAGACGAGAGAAAAAAGAGTCATAGACTTTTCGGAGGGAAGAATTAAGTTATTCGCTACAAAGAAATCTCTTTCTGGCTCTGGCTGCAACTTTCAAAGATATTGCCATAGGGAGATCTTTCTTGGTATCGATTATGAATTCAATGATTTTATTCAGGCGGTACATAGATGTTATCGTTTTCTGCAAAATAAGCCGGTTATCATCGATATTATTTACATGGAAAACGAAAGGCAGATTAAAGAGACACTATTGCGGAAATGGAAAGATCATAATCACATGGTCAAGAAAATGATAGAGATCGTGAAAAAGTACGGATTATCATCTGCCAAGAAAGAAGAGAAGATGAAACGGAAGATGGGAGTGAAAACGGTGAGAGTAGAAGGAAAAAATTATGAAGCAGTCCATGATGATTGTGTGGAAGAGACAAGAAGAATGGAGAGCAACAGTGTAGGACTGATCCATACGTCTATCCCGTTTGGAAATCACTATGAATACAGTGCAAACTATAATGATTTTGGACACAATCAGAACACAGAGCGCTTTTTCGAGCAAATGGACTTTTTAACGCCGGAATTATATCGGATTCTGGAGCCAGGAAGAGTGGCAGCCATCCACGTGAAAGACAGAGTATTGTTCGGAAATGCAACTGGTACAGGAATGCCGACGATAGAGCCATTCCATGCCCAGTGCATTGAGCACTACATGAAACATGGGTTTCAGTATTTCGGAATGATTACGGTCGTTACGGATGTGGTACGTGAAAATAATCAGACGTACCGGCTGGGATGGTCAGAGCAATGTAAGGATGGTTCCAAAATGGGAGTCGGATGTCCGGAATATGTGTTACTTTTTCGCAAACTGCCGAGTGATCGTTCCAATGCCTACGCAGATGATCCAGTAAAAAAGAGCAAAGAAGAATACACAAGAGCGCAGTGGCAGATTGATGCACATGGCTACTGGAGAAGCTCCGGTGATCGCTTGGTAAGCAAAGAAGAATTGAAAGAGATATCTGTGGCGAACTTACAGGCGGTGTATCGAAAATACAGTAGAGAGTCGGTATACAGTTATAAAGAACATGTAAAACTTGCGGAAGCTCTAGACAAAGACGGGAAACTTCCAGCCACTTTCATGGTAGTAGCGCCGGGGAGTTGGAATGATTTGGAGGTATGGGACGATATCAACCGGATGCGGACACTGAATACAACACAATCCAGAAGACGTAAACAGATGCACGTATGCCCATTGCAGTTGGATATCGTGGAAAGAATTATCAACCGGTACAGCAATGAGGGCGATCTTGTTTATGATCCATTCGGAGGACTTATGACAGTCCCGATGATGGCTGTGAAAATGAAGCGCCGGGGAAAGGGCTGTGAATTAAATGCAGATTACTTCCGGGACGGAGTGGGGTATCTTCAGGAGGCAGAAGCCGAGATGGAAACGCCAACGCTGTTCGATTTTATACAACCATAAAAATGTGAAGTGGCAGCAGGAGGAAAGATAGAAATGACAGAAGAGGAAAGAAGAACGCTCTTTTTCAAAATGATCGAAATACAGTTAAGAGGTGCAATATGCAGAGATCAAGAAATCAATATGAGAGGACAAGTGGCTATGGCATATGCGCTGGAAATCATAACCGAAAAAGAGCAGGGAGAGATACTGGAAATGATAGAGGAAAATCGCAACCAATAGTATAGAACCCATACCAGCAGTATAGATTTTATAGCAAAAATCATAACCAGTAGTGCGTGTACTATACTGCTGGTTGGGTTAGATAGGATTAACTAAGTAACTAAATTAGGAGTGATGGATATGGCGATATATGAGTTTGATTGTAAAAAATGCACAAATGAATATATTGGTTTTCAAAACGGAGAATGGTGTAGTTGGTGTAAGCCGGTGGTTGACGGATTAAAAACATTTGAATGGGAGTGGCATGATGAAAACACGAAGTTAGATACATGCAGATGCAAATACTTCACAACGAATGTAAGGCAAGAAGAAATAATGTTATTTTAATTAAATTAGGATTTTTTAAGGAGGAAAAGATGCATAAAGAAATTGAAAGAGCTGTCTTACGAATAACACAGGCGATGGAGAAGAATCGAAAAAACTATGATGATGCCAATGCATCATACAAAGACACCGGTTATGATCGATATTGGAAGAAAATGGAAAAATTGGATGCAGAATATGAAGAACTAAGGTCTTTTGTGCATCCAAAAGAAGAGATTAACATTTCTGCTGGAACAATTCAGAAGCTGGATGAGTTACAAAGAAATGTAAAAAACATCAGAAGCAAGTGGGAGAATCTGCGGAGAGATCTTCCCTATTCATCGGATTCTGTAGGTATAGATGATATATTCCGAGACATCAAAACATTGTTAAACTGAGATTTAATTAAACAAGGTTTGAGTTCCTGCGAGCAATCGTGGGGAGGGAAGGCAGAAAGAGATGAAAGGGAAGAAATGTTTAAAACCATGTAAGGTATGTGGAAAAAACAGCGCCAAAATAGAAATTTGGAGTAGCGGTGGTCTTATGTATATGGTCAAATGCAATAACCCAGACTGCCCTGTTCCGAAAGGAGGGTATCCTAAAGGAAGAAAACTTGATGAAGTGATTAAAGAATGGAATAGGAGAGTGGAAGAATGAACGTACTAGAAAAGATTTTTGAAGAGATCAAGGAACTAAAGCGAAAGCAAAATAATCAGAATCAAGATTATAGAACAGGATATTTTAGTGCTTTGTCTACGGTGGAGGGAATCATCTGCTCACGCATGGATGAAGTTAGGGATATGCATGTAAAAAGGCTGATTGATGCGAATGTGCTTGATAATGAAGTTGCAAACTTCTTTCTTACAATCACAGGGAACCCAAAGCAGACAACAGTAGTCAGAGAATGTAAAGAATCATTCAGAAGAATGATTGATGAACAGCCGACAGTATATGCGAATGACGGCTGGATTCCGGTAGAAAAGAAGTTGCCGGAAGATGATAGATATATATTGCTGTCTTTCGAAAACTTTTCCATTCCGTTAGTTGGACGATATGAAGAGAATGAAAAAGGAGGCGCATTCTATCTAGGGGATTGTGATGAAGAAGATACTTGCATATCCAACGATTTGTATGTAAATGCCTGGACGTATCTTCCGGAAAGGTACAAGGGTGATAGCAATGCATAGAGACAGCAAAGACCGACACAGGCAGAAAATAAGGGAGAACGATCATTACAACGATCTGGAAGAACGCAAGGTATCGGATAAGGCAAGGGAGAGATTCCGGAGAAAGCCATATCAGATTACAGATGTTGCAGGGTATATGGCAAAGAAATATGACATCAAAAGGGAGATGGAACCATGAACAGGTCGGAAAACCTGCGTGCTTTTCTTAGGTTCGTAAACGAGTGCCAAACACTGAATGAGATGGCAAGAAAAGAAATTTCAAAAGAAGACAAGCGTCAGCAGGATTTATTGCATGAGATTGAATTTGAACCAAGAGCAAAGGAGAGAAGTAAGTTATGCACACAGCTCCATCGGTCAAGATTGAACCGGAGAAAATACAAGGATATCTTCGAAGAGACGGATGATATTGTGCAGTTTTTCAATGTAGGTCAGCACAAAAGGGTTCTTGATCAGATGGGGCAGTTGATTGGAAAAGTAAGAAAAGTGGAAAAATATCATGAGAATAGGGTATATATTCCGAGATTGCAGGAGGGAGAGGATGCCGATGGAGCAGAGACTGGAAGAAAACAATATCAAGAATGAGAATAACCGGAAGAAAGAGTACCTGAGAGGATACAGATCCAGTAGAAGACGTATCAACCGTATTGATGATGAAATTATTGAACTGAAAGAATTAGCTGCATCGGTGAAGGCAATTGATTATTCGGGCATGCCGCATGGAAACGGAAACCAGAAGGATCTATCTGATGAGCTGGCCAGGATTGATTCGTTGGTAGAAAAACTTGGGGCAGAAAAGGAAAGTTGCGTTGAATCTTATGTTTCTATCGAAAAGCAGATTAAGGAGATAAAGAACGAGGATGAGAACGACGTGTTGTTTTACCGATATGTGAAAGGCTTAAGATTCTGGGAGATTGCAGAGAAAATGGATTATAGTGAGCAGTGGGTACATAAATTGCATGGAAGAGCGCTGGCACATTTAAAGTTGCCAACATAATTTATCTTTATTTGTGTTAGTTTATTGAAGTTTAGTATGCAAGTTTGCTATCCTTATACTGGAATTGATGAACAGATATTAAATCATTCGATTAGTTCCCCCACAACCTAATAAAACCGAGAGAGGACACCTAGCAACGGGGGTGTCTTTTTCGTTGCGTAATGTCGAGAAATGGGATATTATGGGAGTAGGTTTTTAGGGTGTGAGGAGGAAATGTTGAATGATTGAAAATAAAGAGATGTTACTGTACAGTGCACAAAAGGCTGTAAAACACATTTCGAAAGTAGGGGCTGAAAACGCAGACGATAAAGAATGCTTTTTCATTATTGGAACCGCGCTTCATTGGGTTATAGATTGTATCGATCGTATTCCTGATGCGCAGATAAAGGAGGAGCATAAAAAATTATTTTCAGGACTAAGATTTGCGAATAATTGTTTGAAGCACAATATAACTTTTACAAAAGCTCATAAAGCCAAGGGGCATAGCTATCCTTATGATTTTCCATACGATTATGGTACGCACTTTATATGGACATCGTTAGATGAAGTTGATATATGGGATAGCAAGGAAAATCAGAGGGCGAATTATAAAAATAATTTTGAAGGGAAAAATGTTTTTATAACAATGTCAGAAATAACGAGTGAAATAGAAAAATATTATGAGATTTTGTGAGGTGTAACCTATGGGTGAGCATGAAATAATTAAGGAGCATAAATGTTTATTGGATAAAATGAAAAAAGATAGAATATTTTCGTTATGCTTCGAAAATAATAAATTCTATTTAGATGAACAATGTGATGATTATTTTTCTCATGAACTCACAAAAGAAGAATGTTTTGAATTATCAAAAATGTTTGGTGAAATTGCGAATGTAATACATGAATAGATGCTTGCAACACAAAGGCACCCTCCGGGGTGCTTTTCTCATGCAAAAAATTAGCGTACAGCGTGCACAGCTCCAGTGGATCTACATTTCATCCTTACTCCTTAGCGGTCGCAATCGGCGGTCGCCTATGGAGCTGGCAGGACTGTATTTAATATATCAAGAAAGAAGGTGAGCCGAATGGCGAAAGGCAAGTATCAGGAATGGCTAGAGCCGGAAGGCTTGCTGAAAATTGAAGGATGGGCAAGAGACGGTCTGACAGAAGAACAGATTGCTGAGAATATGGGAGTGACAAGGGAAACTCTAAGAGTGTGGAAAAATAAGTATTCTGTCATTTCTGCCACCCTAAAAAGGGGAAAAGAAGTTGTTGACCGTCAAGTTGAGAATGCATTGCTACAAAGAGCACTTGGTTATGAGTATACGGAAACAACACGAGAGTATATCCCCGAACTAGGAGAGATGCATGTGACGAAGGAAGTAACGAAGCAAGTATCGCCTGATACAACAGCACAGATATTCTGGTTAAAGAACCGAAAGCCTCAAGAGTGGAGAGATAAGCAAGAACGCCTTGACAATACGGTGGAAGACAACGACATGGTCCTCAAATTCATTGAAGGAATGAAGAGCCATGATTAAGCTGAGTAAAAAGCAAATCGAATACACAGAGCAAGCCACGCATCGGTGGAATATCAAGTCAGGTGCTGTGCGTTCAGGAAAATCCTTCGTTGATACGTCGGCAGTTATTCCTGCAAGAATCATAGAGAGACTAGGAAACCCCGGAATCGTTGTTATACTTGGCGTGTCGCGAGATACAATCGAGCGGAATGTCTTACAGCCCTTAAGAGAGATATACACAGATAAGCGTGTCGGCACAATCAACAGCCGGAATGTTGCCTATTTATTTGGAGAAGAGGTTTATTGCCTTGGAGCCGAGAAAATAAGTCAGGTTGCAAAGATTCAGGGCTCCTCAATCAAATACTGCTACGGTGATGAGATAGCGAAGTGGAACAAAGAAGTGTTTCAGATGCTTAAATCACGTCTGGATAAACCGTACTCGTGTTTTGATGGAGCCTGTAACCCGGAGCATCCGACGCACTGGCTCAAGGAGTTCCTAGACAACAAAGAGCTGGATATCTATCTGCAGACATATACGATTTTCGATAATCCTTTTCTTCCAGATGAGTATGTAAGGCAGCTCTGCAAGGAATACGAAGGCACAATCTATTATGATCGTCTTATTATAGGCTCATGGAAACGTGCAGAGGGAGCAATCTATAAGAGATTCGCAGACAATCCAGAGTCATTCCGGTGTCAGATTGTAGATGAGCCCGCGCCGGATAAAGAGTATAAGCAGTTTCGAAAAGAAGATATTACTTCAATAGAGATTGGCCTTGACTTTGGAGGAAATCAGTCCGGTCATTCTTTTGTCGCAAGGGGATATACAGATGATTACAGAGACGTGATTGCACTGAAGTCTCGCAGGATCATGCCAAAGGACGAGAATGAGGATATCGACAGTAATATGTTAGATGCCATGTTCTGTGAGTTTGTGCAGGAGGTAATAGATAAGTATGCAGTTGTCGTGAAACGTGGAGATTATGTGGAATATTGCAATGTGGAAACGGTTTACTACGACAATGCGGAGACAGTTCTTGGTAATTCTATCAGGAACGCCGTAGAAAAGCAGTTTCCGTGGATCAGCGTGAGGAAGGCAAAGAAAGAGATTATCAATGACCGGATCCGATGTACCGTCAAGCTCATGGGGGCAGGACGGTTTTTTATTACAGAAGATTGCGAATCTCTTCAGACTGCCTTTTCTGATGCGGTCTGGAATAAAGAGGTTGTCGGAAAGGATGAGCGTTTGGACGATGGCAGCACAGATATCGACAGCTTGGATGCATTCGAGTACACGATAGAGCGGGATATGAAATACCTGATAGAAGAGGTGGAAGATGGGACTATTTGAAAATATGTGGAAAGGAATAAGGCGTATGTTTGGGTATACAACACTGAAAACAATCGTCGGGAAAGACGTAGCTCTATCTAGCAGGATGATAGATGCGATTAACGAGTGGAAAAACATGCTTAATGGGAATGCCGAATGGCTGACTGATTCTATTGAATCTCTTCGGATTGAGCAGGGGATATGCAGAGAGTTCGCCGATGTGGTGCTGTCTGAGATGGAGTCTAATATCAGTATAGATCGCTTGAATCAGTCGTATCAAAAGGCGATTTCTGGACTGAATGAAAACCTGCAGGATGGTTTAGGACTTGGATCTTTTATTTTAAAGCCTCTAGGGGCGGACAAGGCAGAATTTGTCACCGCGGATAAGTTCGTTCCGATCTCATTTGGGGACGATGGGAAACCGACAGATATTGCATTTTTCACGCTGAAAAGAGTGGGAGAAAACGATTACTTCACGAGGGTGGAAAGGCATTATTTTGAAGACGGTAACCTTGTAATTTCAAACAAATGTTATCATTCGCAGGATTCTTCGGATATCGGGCAGTCTTGTTCCCTGGAAGAAGTGGAAGAATGGGCAGGTATCAACCCAGGTCCAGTAATGTTTCGAGGGATGCAGCAGATGGACTTTGGATATTACCGGAACCCGATTAAGAATAACATAGATGGCTCAGCGTGTGGCGTGTCTATCTTCGACGCTGCCAGAGAACGAATTAAGAAAGCAGATCTGCGAGGAAGTCAACTTGACTGGGAATATGAATCCGGTGAAAGAGCAATTCACGTAGCTACTAGGGCGCTCAAACATGATAAGGCTACTGGGCGCTTCGGCATGGCAAGGCTTAATAAGAGATTGTACAGGGGCTTAGAGTTAGACGCTGGCAAAGATCAAGAACTTCTGAAAGAGTATTCACCAGAACTCAGAGACGAAGCCTATAAGCGTGGGCTTGAAGAGGTAAAGAGAGAGATAGAATTCATTGTAGGGCTTGCTTATGGAGATCTGTCTGATGTGCAGGAGGTATTGAAGACAGCAACAGAGATCAAGGTATCGAAGCAGCGCAAGTACAACCGTGTTAATGCGATAGAAGAAAAGCTCGAAGAGTGCCTGAGAGACTTTGTGGCAGGCTTGGCGTTTTACAACAAAATGTACCGCTCTGGATACGAGCTTAGTTGTAAATTCAGTGACTCCATTTTGACCGATGAAGAGTCGGAACGTCAGCAGGATCGGCAGGATGTATCTATGGGCGTTATGAGCCACGCAGAGTACAGAGCCAAGTGGTACGGCGAGACATTGGAAGAGGCAGAAGAGAACCTGCCAGCACAAAGTCAGGTGATGGAGTAGGATGCGAAAAGAATACCAGGACAAGATGGTTGATAAAATGACTGCCAGGTTTACTGCTCTTGAAGGCAGGATTATGCAAGATATTGTCCGCAGGATTAATATGACAGGAAAAATCACAAGCACTGCAGACTGGCAGATTAACCGGCTTAAGATATTAGGCTATTCTTCTGAGGATATCGAGGCATCTCTGAAGGAGACATTGAACGCCACATATCCAGAAATGTTTGAATTGTACGATCAGGTGATTAACTGGGAATACGTTAGGAATAAGGATGTATACGAACAGATTAACGCTGAGTATATCCCTTACGAAGAGAATGAACAGTTGCAGCAGATTATGGAAGGCATTAAGAGGCAGACAAGGGATGAGTTGGACAATATCACGCAGTCACTAGGGTTTTATCTCGACTATGGAGATGGAAAGCGAATTCTAACACCTCTTGCACAGGTGTATCAAGGTTTTCTTGATGCTGCATGTATGGACATCGTATCCGGTGCCTTTGATTATAACTCGGTTCTCAGGCGAGTAGTCACACAACTGACCAATAGCGGGCTGAGACAGATAGATTATGTATCTGGTAGAGCGAACCGGATTGACGTAGCAGCACGAAGAGCGATTATGACAGGTATGTCTCAGATAACAGGGAAGATCACAGACTACAATGCTGAGAAGCTGGGTGCAGATCATTTCGAAGTCGCTTGGCACTCTGGAGCTCGACCAACCCACGCAGTGTGGCAGGGAAAGGTTTGGACGAGGGAACAGCTTGTTAATGTGTGTGGTCTTGGTAGTGCTACAGGTCTGTTAGGCGTTAACTGCTATCACGAATATTATCCATTCTTTCCGGGCATTTCCGAACGCAACTGGACGGATGAGTGGCTGGAAGAGAAAAAGCGGCAAGAGAATATTCCGAAAACCTTCGGTGGGAAAGAGTACACCTTGTACGAAGCGAAGCAACAGCAGAGAAAAATGGAAACAGCCATGAGGGCGCAACGTGAAAAGGTGAAACTTTTGGAAACTGGTAACGCTGATCCGGATGATGTGATGCTTGCAAGAGCGAAGTATCAGGGGCAGTTGAATGAATATAGCCGATTCTGTAAGAAGATGGGGCTGACAGAAGAAAGAGAGCGTATCTATTACGATATGCGCGGTTTTATAGCTTCAAATACAAAAATTCAGAATGCAAGATATACAACGGATATGATTCGAAATGCTGACAGAGATTCAAAACAGTATTATCGGTACAAGAATATCATTGGAGCTGATATTGGAAGTCTTGAGAAGTTCCGGCAGATGAAGTATAATGAACCTGAGAAATATAGTGCATTGAAAAAGAAAGTCGATACGTATTCTGATATTGATAAAAAGGAATGGTCTCTTGAATTTAAACAGAAGTCAAAAGACGCGTATGTGAGATTTGAAAAAGAGGGTATATATTTGTCTGTTCACGCATTGAGCCGACTGCCGAGATTGAATCAGCCGGGGTTACCAGAGGTTTCAGAAGAAACATTGATGAAATTCATTAATGGAATACCTAAATATACTGAGGGCGAGAATAAATTAGTTTACTTCGATGCGGAACTCCAATTAGTGGCGATTAGGAATAAAATAACAGGCGATATAGTGTCAGTTGTAAGGCGTAAAAATCCTAAGGAGGTGTGGGAAGATGTTTAATAAAATTATGAATTACATCAAGGAATTTTTGGAAAATACACCTGATGATATCTATGATTTTTCGTGTGAGCTAGAAGGTTTGCTGATAGTGCATTATGATGAAATGCATGAAGAACAGCCAAAGGCTACGGAAATACTGAATGATGAGACGCCAGATGTATGTGCTTTGGGGGAACCTGGTATGAAACCGGAAGAAATAGAGGATTTTAAAAGAAAATTAAAAATCGAATATGACAAGGCTATGAAAGCAATTGTATAGATACCACCCATTCTTCGTGAGTGAGTGGTATTTTTGTACCCAATTTTAGGAAAGGAGGATTGTCATGAAACTTTTTGAACAGGATGTAGGAAAGGTATGGTGATCTAATTATCTCCCGCTGAGACGCAGGGTTACGCGTCTTATTTTTATGAAAATAATTAACTTGGTCAGGTGATCAGACCTAAAACAGTCGATTCATGGCGGATGGTTACACGCCTAAAACAACCTAACATGAAAGGAGAAGCAACATGAAGACAGAAGAATTAAAAAAACTTGGACTGGAACAGGAGACCATAAACAAAATTATGGAGATGAATGGTCAGGATATTGCAGCTGAACAGGCAAAGACTACAAAGGCTGAGAGTGAGCGTGACAACTACAAAGACCAACTTACGACAGCAACAGAATCTTTGGAAAAGTTCAAGGATGTAGATCCAACGGCCATGCAAGGCGAGATTGATCAGCTCAAACAGCAGTTAAAGGATAAGGATACGGAATACGCTGCCAAAGAAGCAGATCGTATCTTTTCCGACACAATCAAGGAAGCTATTAAGACCGCCGGAGGACGTAACGAAAAGGCAGTAATGGCTATGCTGGATATGGACACATTGAAAGCATCGAAAAACCAGTCTGAGGACATTAAGAAAGCATTGGAAACCGTAAAGGAGTCTGATGCTTATTTATTTGGAATTGATGAACCATTTTCTAATCCGGTAGGAGCTACAGGCGGAACAGGTGGCAGCGGTGGAGATAATCTCTCTGCAATCAGAGCGGCAATGGGCTTACCGGCAAAGAAAGACTAAAAGAAAGAATGAGGTAATTAATTATGGCAAACACAATCGCGTTAAGAAAAGCATATTCTACTATGCTGGATGAGGTTTATAAACTGGCATCTCTTACGGCCGTTTTGGACGGCCCGAACGATCTCGTGAAAGAGGGAGCGAATGCAAACGAGATCTTGATTCCGAAGATGTCTATGCAGGGTCTTGCGAACTATAATAAGCAGACTGGTTATGTAGCTGGTGACGTAACGCTTGAGTACGAAACAAAGAAATGTACTTATGACCGTGGACGTATGTTCACCGTAGACGCAATGGATAACATTGAGTCCGCAGGTGTGGCGTTCGGAAGATTGTCCGGCGAGTTCTTAAGAACACAGGTTGTTCCTGAACTTGATGCTTGGAGACTTGCATCTTATGCGGGCTATGCGACAAATAAAGTTGCGGGAGCTATTGCGGATGCGAAAGCTGGAATTGCAGCAATCAGAAAAGGAAAGACGGCTATTGAAAACGCTGAAGCTAAGCCAGAGACATGCTACCTGTTTATTTCTAATCAGCTGAAGGGAGACATTGAGGACCTCGATACCACAGCATCTAAGAAAGTGCTTGACGGATGGGCTGGAGTTATTCCAGTACCAGAGGGACGTTTCTATGACAAGATTACTCTTACAGCTTCCGGTGCTGGTGGATTCGCAACAGCTGGTGGCAAGAAGATCGATTTCCTGATTGTAGATAAGAATGCGGTAATCCAGAATCAGAAACACACCGTGTCTAAGATTATCACACCGGATCAGAACCAGGATGCAGATGCTTGGAAATTTGGCTATAGAACAGTTGGAATCGCAGAGGCTAAGGATAATAAGAAAGTTGCTATCTACGCTCACACTGCGGCAGAATAGGAGTGATGCTTTGTGCTAAAGTATAGTTATTATATAGGAACATACGGTGGTACAGATATATCTGAGAACGAGTGGAACAGAGTATCTCAAAAAGCTGAACAGCGGCTGAACAGTTATACGTTTGGTCACTTATCTAGCCCGTGGAATGACTCTGAGTGGAGCGAACGAATTAGTTGTGCAATATGCGAAATGTCAGAACTGATTTACGCAGCTGAGAAAAGTGCCGGAAAGGTGTCTGAAAATAATGATGGATATTCGGTGTCCTACACAGATAAGAGCTTGTTGGAACCGAGTCTGTACAATATTGCGTGCGTGTATCTTGGCGACACAGGACTTTTACATGCGGGGGTGGAAGAATGCTGACCAATGCAGACATTACGATTTACAACCGTAAGTTTGACAAGAAAACCGGATTTGATCTATGGAACCGAACTGTGATCCGAGACGTGCACGTTTACGTTGACCATAAAGTATCCGTTGGAGATACCGGCTTAAATAGCGCAGAAGTTTACAAGATCCGTATTCCTGATAATGTGGGGAATGCGGATCTTTATCTTCCGCCGGAAGAGTATGCAGCACTTGAAAACCCGTCCGGTCATTGGACGATACAGAACGATGACCATATCGTGATCGGTGTGTGTGACCTTAAAATTGAACGCCCAGCAGAATTGCAGGCGATAAGATTGTTGCACTGTAAGGTGACAAGCTGGTCGGATAACCGGTTCGGAGGTTTACCGCACTGGCGTATCGGAGGTGAGTAAATGCCAAAACCAAAAAGGAATATAAAAATTGCCACTCCGAGGGGGCAGATTTCCACCTATACAATGAAGACAGGAAAAGTGGTAGCGAGACTTGATTGGAACTCCGGCTTTGCAAGAAAAAAGGGACAAGCATTTGAAAGTGCACAGGAATTTGTTGATTCTGAGTGCCTAAGGTGCATGGAGCCACTTACACCGCGAAGAACCGGCATGATGATTAAGTCAGCAAAACTTGGAACAGTGATCGGCAGCGGAAGCATTGAATATCTAGCACCCTATGCTCGGAGGCAATACTATGAGCACAAAGAAAAGGCACATTGGTTTGAAACGATGAAAGCGAGTAAGAAAGATGTGATACTGAAAGGAGCTGAAGAGATTGCAGGTAGGTAAGACGCCGATTATTGAAAGCGTGCGAAACTACATTATGGCGTGCGACTTTCTAAAAGATGGAAGAGTGAATATTGATTATCTCCCCGACCAGATGGCATATTCCATCGACACGATCGGATGTGATCCGGTTTACAAAAAATACGTTGATGGTACATGCTTAAAGCAATTCCAGTTTGCACTCACGAGTAAGGAGGCTTATGACGGAGATGCAAGAACTGGTATTGCGAATAGCGGATTCTATCAGTATTTTGAGGAGTGGATTGAAAGTAACAACTTAAATGATATCTACCCTGCGCTAGAGGGGCACGATGCGATAAGAGTGGACGTGTTGCAGAGCGGCTATCTGTTTTCCACAGAAGTTGACCTTGGTAGGTATCAGATTATTTGCAGATTGATTTATAAATAGGAGGCTATGAATATGGCAGTTGAAAAGAAAGAGCTTGTCGGCAGACATAAGCGTTTGGCGTTTATGGATGTCGAAGGAACAGGAACGACATTTATCAGAATGACAGGTTTTACGGCACTGTCTGAGGGTAAAGAAGCGAAAGAATACAACCGACAGTATGTAGACGAGGCTACAGAACGTAATGATGTAGTAGGATATGCCACTTCTGTGGAGTACGAATTTGATAGATATACCAATGATAAGGTGTGCGAGAAGATTTGTACGATTACAGACGATGAACTTGTCGGCACAGAAGCACAGGTAGAAATCGTCACAGTGGATGTTTTTACTGCAAATGATAATAAACAAGCAATCGCAAGGAAACGTACGTGGAGTGTTATCCCTGATACTTCCGGTGACGGAACAGATGCATTGATCTACAGCGGAAGTTTTGCAGCAGCGTCTGAGATCACGAAGGGCTATGTGACTTTGGATGACAAAATGGAAACATGCACTTTTACAGAAGGAGCAATTCCATCAGAGTAGAAAGATAGGAGAGTGAGCCGATGAGCCAGTGGAAATTTGGAAATTTTGAAACAGAGATTGATTTTACAGACGTTGACTTTCTTGATCGGATTGATGAGGGAAAGCAGTTGATGCAGGAAGCGGAAAATCATGTATTAAAGGTTGGAAAGAACTCGGATATTATCCGGTCACAGTGCGAGGTCTTTTATGCTTTCTTTGATCATGTTTTCGGACGTGATGCAAGAGAAGCTATGTTTGAAGGAAAGACAAGTCTTATGCTATGTGTGAAAGCAAGCGAGTCTCTGAGTGAATTTGAAAAACAAGAAGCAAACAGGATTGATAGCATGTATGGGAAGTACAAGGTACAGAATCACGGGAACAGACAGCAGAGAAGAGCGTACAATAAACAGAACCGGAAGAAGGGACATAAGTAATGCATATCCTCTACAGAGAGTTCCCAGAAAGCGTGAGAGTGTCCGGCAGGAGTTACGCCATTGAAACTGACTTTCGTGAATGGATAAGGTTTCTTGAGCTCGCAGAAGACGAGGAAGTCCCGTGGCAGATTAAATGCCAATTAATTTTGCAGTGGTTCACAAGCGAAGTCCCCGAAGACATAGAACAAGCTATCTATGCGCTTGGGGACTTTTGCTCTGGTTATTTAGATACGGACGATCAGGAAGAGAGACGCGGACGAACCAAACAGGTTTATTCGTTCGAGCAGGATGCAGACTGTATATATACAGCGTTCCGAGAGGTGTATGGTATTAATCTGCAAACAGTCCCGTATATGCATTGGCGGGAGTTTCAGACACTGCTTTTAGGGCTTCCGGAGAAAACGGAGATAAAACAGCGCATGATATATCGGTCGATTGACCTTCGGGACATAAAAGATAAAAATGAGCGAAAGCGCGTGCAGAAGATACAGAAATCTATTGCTCTAAAGAAAAAGAAGAGGGCAAGGAAAATGGATCCATATGAGATAGGAGCGATGTTCTGATGATGAAGAAAAATATCCAGATACCCACAGAACGAAAGTGGTATGTTTGTCCGTACTGCGGAAAGAATCTCGTAATACATGAAGATACCGCAGTATGTAAGGGCGTGTTTATCCGGTGCAAAGAGTGCCGGAAAGAAGTTGAGATAAAGATATAAGTATGATGCACATGTGAGCCGATGAGCCGTGCTATTTTCGAGAGGATGTGAAGATAGTATGGCTGATGGCTATTTGAATTTTGATACAAAAATAAATGAGGCTGGTTTTAATAAGGGCATATCAAAGTTAAGTAATATTGCTCAAACCGGTCTTGGTGTTGTAGTTGGTAATATTGCAACATCTGTTCTGCAAAAAATCGGACAGCTTGGTTCCGAGCTGGTTGCCGGTCTTAATGAATCGTCTGCAGCGTGGAAGACGTTCCAGGCTAACATGCAGATGAACGGGAAAACTGCAGATGAAATCTCCAAAATAAAAGGAGAGTTGAAAGACTTTGCGGAACAAACGATCTACAGCGCATCGGATATGGCGAGTACATACTCCCAGCTTGAAGCGGTGGGAACCAAGAATACAACCGCTCTTGTCAAGGGATTTGGCGGTTTGGCGGCTGCCGCTTCAGATCCAACACAGGCAATGAAGACGTTGAGCCAGCAAGCAACGCAGATGGCAGCTAAGCCAAAAGTGGCGTGGGAAGACTTTAAACTGATGGTAGAACAGACTCCGGCTGGTATCTCTGCGGTTGCAAAAACAATGGGAATGTCTACCCAGGAGCTTATTTCTGATGTGCAGAAAGGGAAAGTAAAAACAGAAGAGTTTCTTGATGCGATTGCAAGGACAGGAACGAATGCAGATTTTACCGCGCTTGCCACACAGTATAAGACCGTAGGGCAAGCTACAGACGGTCTGATTGAGACTCTGACTGGACAGTTGCAGCCGGCGTTTGACACATTGTCACAGGTCGGAATCAACGCAATTAGTGGAATTACGGACAAGATCAGCGCCGGCTCTCCCATAATCGAGAAATTAACAGTCACCGTGAATACGCTTGTCGATAAGCTTAACTCCATGTCTACGGAAGAGCTTGTGAACCTTGCCAAGATGGGTGGCTTGCTAGTAACAGCAGTGCCGGCATTGGCAGGAATCGGTAAGGGAATGGAAGTCGCAAGTACAGCGTCAGGAGCGTTCACCGGTGCACTTAGCGGTATAGGAAATGGTGTAAAGAGCATTCCTGGGAAATTTGATTCTGCAAAGAAATCAATCGGAGGACTTGGAAAGAGTTTCGGAACATTAGGAAGTGCTATCACGGGTCCATTCGATGTTATGATGCCGAAAGTGACTGGAAGTGTCCGAAAGATTGGAAGTACCGTTGCGTCTCTTCCGGGTAAAATAGTTAGCCCGATAGGGAAGATTGGGAAAGCAGTTGCCGGGAAATTCCCAGGAATTACAAGTGCGTTTTCCGATTTCACTGGCTATTTAGGCGCGTGGGGTGGAAATGTAGGATCTGCTCTTTCCGGAGTGCTTGGAAATGTCGGAAAGTTTATGCCTGGCTTTGCTAAGCTTATGAACTTTGGTCTTGTTGCCGGTGTTCTTGTGGCTGGTCTTGGACTTCTTAACACGCAGTTTGGAGAGCAGATCAATACGCTTTTAACCACTATGCAGACCAAGGGACCGGAGCTGATTACAAACTTCTGCAACGGAATTGTATCTGCTCTTCCGAATCTGACAGCGCAAGGTGGTCAGATTCTTAATAATTTGATGCTTGCGATTACAGCGAATCTGCCAGCAATTATCCAGGGCGGCATAGCCATCATATCGTCTTTAATTTCCGGAATAGCACAGCAATTGCCGACCTTAATTCCAACAGCTGTCGAGATGATCTTAACTTTAGCGTCTTCGCTGCTTAGTAATATTGATCAGATTATAGATGCCGGAATTGATTTGCTCGTGGGATTAGCACAGGGGCTTGTGAATGCGCTCCCTCAACTGATCAACAAAGCTCCTACGATTATTGGTCAGTTAGCTTCTGCCATTATTCGTAATCTACCTAAAATTTTACAAGCCGGCATAAAAATCCTTGGGATGTTGGCGACAGGTTTAATCCAAGCTGTACCTCAGCTGATTAGTAAGATTCCATCGATTATTTCACAGATAAAAAATGCGTTTACATCAATTAATTGGGGAGAAGTAGGATCTAACATCATTAAAGGTATTGCTAATGGTCTGAAAAGTGCCGGAGGTGCAATCGTAGAAGCAGCAAAGAGTGCAGCAAAGAGTGCGCTGAACGCTGCAAAAGATTTCCTTGATATTCATTCTCCGTCAAGAGTATTCCGAGATCAAGTAGGCAAAATGATGGCGCTTGGTATGGGCATAGGCTTTGATAAAAATGTGCCGATAAAGAGTATGAATGCAAGCTTAAAAACAGCTATTGGAAGTTTGAAAGACAATGCCAGTACGGTATTGAGTGGTGGAGGTGTGAACAGAGGTGGTGTTGGTCGCATGAAAGCGTTGAGTGATGTTACAGATGGCATTGATTATGATCGTCTGGAGAGAATACAAATGAAAGCAGCGGACAAGATGGCGAAGAGGCCAATCTATCTTGATAAAAACAGGATAGACAAGCCATTGCCGAAAGGAGCAGTACCAGTATGGTAAAAGCATATTATAAAAACAGTAAAGGCGAGGTGCTTTGGCTGACCAAGGCACCTTTTAAAACTGTGGAGTCAGACTGGTTCGATTCGAGCTGGGAAGACTCAACAGAAGGATATGAGAAAACAGTAGCTATAGATGTCTTCGGGAAAAGAGAAGAATTTACAACAAACATGGAAAAACTTTACAGAGTAATATCGTATGATTCTGAGGTGGGTGCGCTTGGTAGGTTGTATGTTAACAACACGTTCCTTCCTTGCCAAATTATCCGTACCGAGAAGACAGGATGGAAAGGGTATGTATACTCTGAGGTGGCGCTGACATTTTTAGCCCCGGAACTCTCGTGGATCACAGAAGTTAAAAAGAGTTTCTGCCCGCAGACTATTGCGAAAGCGGCAGACGGTTTGGATTTCCCGTTTGACTTTCCTTTTGATTTCGCAAACGAGAAAAGGGGATCAGAAGTATTCGAGGTTGATCATATCATTTCTTCTGATTTTGAAATGACAATATATGGTCCCTGTGTGAACCCTAGGGTATTAATAAACGGATATCCTTATGAGGTTTTAACCACGTTAGAGGCTGGGGAATATCTCATAATTGATAGTTCTGAACAGACCGTTGTAAAGCATTTAAATAATGGTTTGACGTCTGACTTATTCGATGCACGGGGCTACGAATATTCCATCTTTGAAAAGATTCCATGCGGAATGATTAGGGTGAACTGGTCCGGTGACTATGGTATTGATTTAGTTCTGTATTTAAAGAGGAGGGAAGCAGCATGGTAATACTTGCAACGAGAGATCGAGAAATCGGAGCAAGACCGCTAAGGGATGCCAACTGCAGTTTTGATGCGAATAAAAACAAGACTTTTTCCGTGCAGATCGCAAGGTCAAACTGGACAAAAGACATGACCTTTGGGAATCTAATCTATGTACCAGAGACAGAGTTTGGAGGAATCATTGGAAACGTCTTGACAAGTACGGCCTTAGATTATGTGGAATTAAAGGGGTACACTTGGAGAGGACAGATGGGGAAAAAGATTATCCAGCCGGCGAAAGGACAGGATTATAGGCGGGTATCAGGGGAATTGAATACCGTGCTTAGGGCGTTGATCGAGCCGGAGTTTGACGGTTTGTATGTTGTCCCAACAATAGATACCGGGGTATCGGTTTCCAATTATCAGTTTGACCGATATTGCACCTTGTTAGATGGCGTTACAAAGATGCTTTCCAGTAAAGGACATCGGTTAGACATCCGACATCGGAGAGAGCAGGGGACGATCGGTTATATAGCGGTCTGTGCAGTCCCGATCAAGGACTACTCGAAGGAGATTGAACTGTCTAAGGACTCCGGACTTACTTACACGATGGATGACAAGAGAAATGGTGTGAACCATCTGATTGTTGCTGGAAAAGGTGAGCTACAGGAAAGGAACGTGCTACATTTGTATGTACATCCGGACGGTAGTATTAAAAAGACGCAATATTACAAGGGACTTGATGAGATTGCAGAAGTCTACGAAAATACGTCCACAGAAACAGACCAGCTAGAGAGCCAGTCTAAAGATAAGCTTTTAGAGCTTTGTAGCAAAAAGACGTTTGGAATGGATATAGATAGACTCGGACTGGAAGTATCTATAGGAGATATCGTCGGAGGGCGAGACTACCTTACTGGAATGTATATGGCGAAGCCAATAGAGAACATTGTTTATGAAGTTACTAACAGAATAGAATCGAAGATCTACGAGCTGGAAGGAGAGAATGAAGAATGAAAATAGTAAGCGGAAAGACCGGAACGTCACATGTGACATCAGAGCAGTTCCGGCAGATCATAGAGGGAACAGTCGGACAGGGAAGTTATATATTAACATCCGGAGAAAACTTAGAGCCGGAGTTAGCATCTAACAATATGCTTAAGATTAGAGGCGGAATGATGTCACATCATGGGAACGTGTCTTGTGTGGAGCTTAACACATACGACGAGGTTACGCTCACGAACGGAAGCCAAGGGGTGAAGAGAATTGACCTTATTGTTAACCGATACACAAGAAACGATGAAACTGGGCTTGAGAAAAACGAGTGGGTAGTGATTATCGGAACGCCGGATGCAACAAACCCGAAAGTTCCTGAGTATATCGCAGGAAATCTTCAGAATGGAGATTTGACAGATGATTGCCCTGTATTTGAGGTACATTATGATGGGATTAATGTCACAGAGGTTAAAAAGCTGCTTCCAGTGATGAGTAATTTGGACTTACTAAATGGCAAAATAGAAAAACAGACGCTCTACTCATCCGCAGAAAAGCAAATCGGTGTTACAGATTCTGGTGAACCAATATACCGAAAAACAATAAGAGCTGCAATGACTTATTTTTCAAAGCCATCATCCGGCTATGCCGATTGCACAATTTCTTTTGGCGCATACTTAAAAAAGAT
>OAVH01000216.1_pt1 | contig 46158 bp, 29 predicted proteins | sample 1495281 | NCBI WGS metagenome assembly OAVH01 (sample SAMEA2580082, study PRJEB22360) | human gut metagenome | biome: human gut; feature: human-associated habitat; material: faeces | place: Denmark | collected 2008/2010
ATTGGTTCAAGCGTAAATGAAAACTTCTTGCTCAACTTATTCCTGCATACATATATAATAAGGTAATACGGAAGCAAGGCTGACAAAGCAACAAGCGCCGACCTTAACTCATCCCCCCCCGTAAGACGCATGGAAATAAATAAAGTAATCAGCAATACCAAGAAAGGGATACCAAAAGCCAGCAATACGGCTTGCATCCCCATGGAAGTAGTACCATAAATCATCACCTCCTCACCTATGCGGTAAGAAGATGCCTTCATGTCAAAAACATCAATCAGTTTCTCTTTACTTTCAGATGCATTGCAATGCCCTTTCACACTACAAGCCGAACAGGCAGAAGTTTGTACGATTCTCACCCGCACGTGAGAACCTTCAATGTTTTCCACAATACCACGATGTTTGATTATATCGGTCATTTTTGCAAACTCTACATTACAAAACTGCGACAAATGTACGACTTTAATTGGATTCTAAGAAGTATAAAATGATATTTTCACTATAAAAATCGATTTTTTGTGTGGAGAAATTAAAATTAGAAGCAAGAAAAGGAAGAAATATTTAATTTTCCTCCTTTCTACTTGTAAGGTATATAATTTATTTCATTATCACATAGCCTGCATCCAACAGTTTTTGACGAATGGATGCTATATGTTCCTCGTTTCTGGTTTCCATAACGACACGAAGGGCACATCCGGTGACATCTGCACTCTCACTATTTCGCTCATGATGTACAGAAATTACATTTCCTCCCTGCTCTGCAACAATTTTGCTGACTCCCAACAGCTGCCCCGGCTTGTCTATCAAGTCCAAAGTTACTGCATAGGTACGTCCCGACTTCGCCATACCGCGACTGATGACACGGCTCAATATCGTCACATCAATATTGCCTCCGGACACCAGGCAGACAGTTTTCTTACCCTTTACCGGTACTTTATTGAACATGGCTGCGGCAACGGACACAGCTCCCGCCCCCTCTGCAACAATCCGCTGGCGTTCTATCAATGCCAGAATAGCTGCGGCAATCTCGTCCTCAGTCACAGTTACAACTCCGTCCACATACTGATTTACCAAGTCAAAAGTATTTGTTCCCGGCTCTTTCACCGCGATTCCATCGGCAAAAGTGGAAACAGAGTGAAGACGCTCAATACGCGAATGAAGAATAGAATTTGCCATACTGGCCGCACCCAACGCCTGTACGCCATATACCTTGACAGATGGTTTCAAAGCCTTCAACGCATAAGCCACTCCCGAAATCAGTCCTCCCCCACCAATGGGAACAATGACTACCTCCACATCCGGCATTTCCTCCAATAATTCCAAACCGATAGTACCTTGTCCGGCTATCACGTTCTCGTCATCAAAGGGATGAACAAAAGTATATCCCTTTTCATCACGCAATTGCAGGGCTTTCTGATAAGCATCATCATAGACTCCCGGAACCAAACAAACTTCCGCCCCATAATGCTTCGTAGCCTCAACTTTAGATATAGGCGCTCCTTCCGGAAGACAAATCAACGACTTGATACCGCACTTAGTGGCAGCCAATGCCACCCCTTGCGCATGATTACCGGCAGAACAGGCTATCACGCCTCTCGCCTTTTCTTCATCGGACAATTGGGAAATCTTGTAATAAGCACCACGCACTTTAAACGATCCTGTGAGTTGCAGGTTTTCGGGCTTCAGATAAACTGTACTCTCAGGATTTATCTGAGGAGCATAAATCAAATCAGTGCGACGGACAACCTCTTTCAGGACATGAGCCGCTTTGTATATTGCATCTAATTGTAGCATAGGTATAACACTCTTGTTTTTAAATTGGGTGCAAAGCTACAAATAAAATTGATTCCTTACACTCACATACAACGTAAAATTGTATTCTTTTCTCTTTGTTCTCCTTTTCACTTGTCGACAGAGTTCACACTCAAGGAAATATGTAAAAGCCCCGGCAGCACTATCGTTTTCATTTTGACACTCCTTATCTGCTGTCTTATCTGGATTTCGATATAATCTGTTTTTCACTTTTACTCTCGGCCACCTCTACCAGATAAACACTGGCACAAATAAGAACAATCGCCGCCAACTGCGTCCATGAGAAGCGATCCTGCCCCAAAACAAAAGAAGTCACCGTAGCAACAATCAATATTAAATACCCGTAAATGGCTACTAATGTCGTTTTCAGATATTTCAGCCCGAGAGGAAGTAATAAATAACTAATGGTGGTAGGAAATACCAAAACAAAAAGCAAGATCAACATAGGCGTAGAGAAAAGTGACATTTTCAGTATAGGAGCATCAAAACCATAAATCGTATTGACAACAACAGCCATAACAGCCGCCCCTAAAAAAGTATATTTTAACATCGTCATATCTCCCACTCCTTTTAACAGACGGTTACTGAAAACAAGATAGACGGCATAAACCAATGAACTGGCCAAACACATCAAATTACCTAACGGAGCATTGGAGGCAAGATCGTCACTAGGTTGTGTGGATATGCATAGAACAGCTCCTCCCAATCCCATTCCAATGCCAAGCACTTTCATCCAGGTTACTTTTTCCTTATAAAACAATACAGAGATAATGAATACCCATATAGGCTCCAAACTGACAAAAATAGAACTGGAAACCGGAGTAGTCTTACTGATACCCAACAAATAAAAAAACATATATCCATAAATACCTAAAGCCCCTAAAATAAAGAGCTGCCATTTCTGACGGATAGTGGAGTTTTCGGGCTTGCAAAATATATCAATAAGCCAAAAAGCGGCGGCCCCAAATACCAATCGGAAAGTAACCCCTGTCACAGGAGCTATCCACAAAGGTAAAAGATACTTCAGTGCGTTCATATTAAGGCCTCCCAACGCTTTGGAGACAACCATGCTAAGGTTTGCTTCAACTTGTCTATTCATACTTCATGCTGTTATGTTATTACGTGGGTATTTTTCTTATAAACTCAGTTTTTCCTGCTTCATCACAATAAACATCCCCATCAAGGCTACCATCAGATTAAGCCAGAAGGCAAAGGTTTGCGAATGAGAATGGAACAGATTCTGAAAAGCATCCACAATAAACGGACAAAGCAGTATGGCCACATAATTCATCGCCATGACAAAAGCAAGTGCCAATGTCACTTTGTGAGGAACCGCCACATCAGAAGTCTTATCATAAATCAACGGTTGGATAATACCGTATGAAAGCCCGTTCAGAATACATCCCAAAGCAATCAGTATTTCGGAACGACTAAGCAGAATAATCCCCATTCCACAGGCTATCATCAACAAACAAACCATATAGATACGACGGCCCAAGACCTGCACTATCTTATTCAGGACAAAACCCGGTGCCATAATAGCGAGAAAAAACAAAGATATCAAGATGCCTGCCCTACCACTGGACAGTCCATATTCTTCCATCAGGAAAGGCAGATTGAAACTAATAATAATCACCAGATAAGTAGCCAATCCGTAAAAAGCCATCAGCTTGACCAAAGCCTTGACATTAATTCCCCGCTTACCCATTTCCCTGGCAGTATCGGCTGGAATATCATCAGAGGAATGATAATTGGAGAGATCTTTTTTCAGATAACGAGTAAGGAAAACGGACACAAAAGGAAACAGATAGACCAAAAACGGCAAATGCCAGTTCACTTCTGCCAGATATCCTGTCAGTGTAGTGGCAAGCACCAGCGTGATATTGGTGATGGCAGAACTGTAACCAAATTGCTTTGTACGGTAACTTCCCACAAAATAACGGGATATCAATCCGGTAGAAAGCGGAACAATCAATCCCGACCCCATCCCCAACATGGCGCTGACGGCTATCAACTGCCACATTTTATCAGAAAGCAGATAAAGAATACCACTCGCCCCGAAAAGAGCCAGCCCTATCTGCAACAACAAAAGGTTGTTCACTTTCTCTGTCAATTTACCTGATAACAAGATAAAGGGTATGATAAGAAGTGATGGCAACGAAGACAACATCTGGATCTCCAGATCTGTAGCAGAGGGAAATATTTTATTCAAATCTCCCAAAATGGGTGACACCGCCAGTCCCGGCAATGCATTGAGTGCCGAGATGGAAAATATACCTACTAACGTAATGAGGGGAATGGTCCCCTGCCCTGTTTGTACTTTCATAATGAAATCGGTTTAGATTGTGATAGAAACAAAGTGTAAAAGAATTGGTTCAAAGCCGGTTTATAATTGGTCAATGCAATCATGTGCCCATATGCTACTATGCCAATTGGCTGCGCTATGTTCCGCATGACACATTATCCCCCATAAATTAAAAAACATAAAATCAAGAAACTTTTCTCCAAACCTCCTGTTGAGGGAGAAAAACGCGGGAAACTCCCATGTTTTCCATTGTATTACTAATCTAAACTTTAAGTAAAATGAAAGAATGTAATTGTGATTTGAGAGACGGTGACGCAAAGACAGCCGTGTTTGGTTCAAACGAAATGCTACAGCCTGCCCCGGTAGATACCATCCCTATGGAACCTACCACCCCACAGATTGCTTATCAAATGGTAAAAGACGAAACATTCGCCCAAACCCAGCCACGCCTTAACCTGGCCACTTTCGTTACCACCTACATGGACGACTATGCCACCAAACTGATGAACGAAGCCATCAGCATCAACTACATTGATGAAACAGAATATCCTCGTATCGCAGTGATGAATGCCAAATGTATCAATATCATGGCTAATTTGTGGAATTCGCCCGAACAGGCAAAATGGAAAACCGGAGCACTGGCTATCGGCTCCAGCGAGGCTTGTATGCTGGGAGGAGTAGCCGCCTGGTTACGCTGGAAAGACAAACGTAAAGCTCAGGGGAAACCGACTGACAAGCCTAACTTTGTCATTTCAAGCGGTTTTCAGGTTGTTTGGGAAAAGTTCGCCCAACTTTGGCAAATTGAAATGCGCCAAGTACCTCTCACCTTGGACAAAACCACTCTGGACCCCGAAGAAGCACTGAAGATGTGTGACGAGAACACCATCTGCATCGTCCCCATCCAAGGTGTGACATGGACAGGTTTGAACGATGACGTGGAAGCGTTGGACAAAGCACTGGATGCCTACAACGCCAAAACCGGCTATGATATTCCTATCCATGTAGATGCTGCAACCGGCGGTTTCATCCTGCCGTTCCTCAATCCCGACACAAAATGGGACTTCCGCTTGAAATGGGTTCTCTCCATCAGCACTTCCGGCCACAAGTTCGGACTGGTTTATCCGGGACTGGGATGGGTAGTATGGAAAGACAAGAAATACCTTCCGGATGCCATGTCGTTCAGTGTCAATTATCTGGGTGCGAACATCACACAGGTTGGTTTGAACTTCAGCCGTCCCGCCGCACAGATTCTGGGACAGTACTACCAATTTATCCGTCTGGGATTCCAAGGATACAAAGCCATCCAATACAATTCCATGGAAATCACCAAGTACATCCACAGCGAAATAGCCAAGATGGCTCCGTTCGTAAATTACAGCGATGACGTAGTAAATCCTTTGTTCATCTGGTACATGAAACCCGAATATGCAAAGAATGCCAAATGGACTCTGTACGATTTGCAGGCTAAATTGCAGCAAAGCGGCTGGATGGTTCCTGCCTACACCTTGCCGGAAAATATCCAGAATTACGTAGTTATGCGTGTTGTGGTACGTCAGGGATTCAGCCGTGACATGGCGGATATGTTGTTGAACGACATCAAGAATGCCATCTGCGAGTTCGAGAAACTGGAATATCCCACTCCTACCCGCATCGCCCAAGACAAGAATATCGCTGTAAAAGGTACTGTGTTCACTCACAATGCCCATAGCAACGCCGCTAAAAAATAAGCATAGATAACAATAATGCAACCATCCGCCGTTAAGGTAGATGGTTACTTCAATCAAATTAATTTATGGAAAGAACTATAACTATCCAGCAAATAAAGGATGTTGCCCAGGAGGCTTACAATCTGTACAAGGACAATACAGACGGTAAGAACGCCGACTATATCCCTTATCTGGCAAATATTGATCCCAAACTGTTCGGGATCAGTATCTGTCTGATGAACGGAGAAATCATCCAACTGGGTGACTCTCAGTACCGTTTCGGTATCGAGTCCGTTTCCAAGGTGCTGACCGCCATCCTGGTACTCCGCCAATACGGTGCTCCCAAGGTGCTCGAAATGATTGGCGCCGATGCTACCGGACTGCCGTTCAACTCCATCATGGCCATCTTGTTGGAAAACGACCATCCGTCCACCCCATTGGTAAACGCCGGCGCCATCTCGGCCAACAGTATGGTGCAACCCGTAGGAAACAGCGATGCCAAGTGGAAAGCCATCGTAGACAATATGACCGAACTATGCGGAAGTACCCCGCAACTGATCGACGAACTGTACCGGTCAGAGTCGGCGACAAATTTCAACAACCGTTCCATCGCCTGGCTATTGAAAAATTATAACCGTATCTACGATGACCCCGATATGTCGCTCGACCTCTACACCCGCCAGTGTTCCATGGGCATCACTGCAGAACAGTTGTCCATCTGTGGAGCCACCATCGCCAACGAAGGATTGAACCCGAACACCAACAAGCAAGTGTTCGACAAAGCCCTCTCCCCGAAAATCACCTCCATGATAGCTACCGTAGGTTTCTATCAGCACACAGGCGACTGGCTTTACACTTCGGGAATTCCTGCCAAGACAGGCGTAGGAGGCGGTGTCATGGGCGTAATGCCGGGTGTCATGGGCATTGCAGCCTTCGCGCCTCCTCTGGATGACGCCGGCAACTCCGTGAAAGCACAGCTTGCCATCAAGCATATTATGAACAAACTGGGCATGAACGTATTCAATGGCCATCGCATCCACGTGCAATAATCCATTTCGTTCCCATAGGAAAACCGGTATTTCTCTCACTCCGAGAGGAGTACCGGCTTTTTAATTAAAAATTTTTCCCGCTAAAATTTCTCACACTCTTACATTATGCCTATCTTTGCACTGACAAATTCATCATATTATGAAGAACAAAGTCATCCGTAAAGAACCGGACCAATGACGAACTCACGCAGAGAAACCATTGGAGTTCCCTTGGCGGAATATTTGAAAGAGAAATGCTGGAACAGCCCAAAGCGCCCGATGACGTTGATTATGGAATTGAATTAACTATTAAATAACTTTATGAGTAACAAATCAAAAATCGAGATTTGCGCCAACTCCGTGGAAAGTGCTGTGAAGGCACAACAAGCCGGTGCTTATCGTGTAGAACTATGTGCAGGTATTCCGGAAGGCGGAACAACCCCGTCTTTTGGCGAAATCCGTATGGCACGCCAATTATTGAACCAAACAAAACTGCATGTCATTATCCGTCCCCGTGGCGGAGATTTCCTATATTCTCCTATTGAACAAGAAATCATGCTGCATGATATTAAAGTGGCACGCCAGCTGGGTGCGGACGGTGTGGTATTCGGCTGTCTTACCGCAGAAGGCTATGTCGATGTGCCTCTGATGCAGAAACTGATGAATGCGGTAGGCGAGATGAGTGTCACCTTCCACCGTGCTTTTGATATGTGCAGCAATCCCAAAGAGGCCTTGGAACAGATTATCGGACTGGGTATAGACCGGGTTCTTACTTCCGGACAGGAAGCTACCGCCGAAAAGGGAATCCCTCTTCTGAAAGAATTGGTGGAACAGGCCGACGGACGGATCATCATCATGCCGGGATGCGGTGTGAATGCCGGTAATATCCGTAAGATTGCCGAAGAAACCGGAACTTCGGAATTTCATTTCTCCGGACGGAGCAGCGTAGACAGCGGCATGATTTATCGTAACTCAAAAGTATCCATGGGAGGTACTGTAAAGATAGAAGAGTATCTGAAAGACGTTACCGATCCCGACAAAGTAAAAGCCGCCTTGTCCGAACTGGCATTGAAAGACGAAAACGACAAAGCACTGGAAAAGAAAAACAAAAGCCTCAACCCCAAGAAATCAAAGAAAGAGGATGACTGGGACGATGAGGACGATGACTTGGATGATGACAAGTAAACAACAGGTAAGCATAAACGCTATCAATATATTTAACGCGGATATTCAGTTTGCAAACTTGAATATCCGCGTTACTTTTTGTTTATACTGAATCCTACAGCTTATGTATCACCTTCATCAGCTGCTCACCCAGTCCGATGGTATATCCTTGTGACACGAATACCACCCGGTTAAAGGTATCCCCAATGATAAACATAGGCAGGATAGTCTTGTTAGACAACTTCATGCCTTCTGCAATCTGTTTCTGGATGGAACCGTCCACATCAATACCGTAAGTAATGGTAGCCGGTAATCCGGGGAATTCCTGCGGGCGGAACTTCTTGTACTGCTCCTCGTTGGGGAACAACAGCACGATTCCTCTGCCCCATTCATCAAACTCCTTACCCAATGCCGCAATATCACGCAAGGCATGGTTCGTAGGTTCTTGTCCGGCACCCAGTACGGCTACAATGTAGTAACCACGTCCTGTAGTGGCAAGAATAGACTTCAGTTCATCGCTATCTATCGGTTTATAAGTAGATTCCGAGTTGAAATTACCGATTACCTGAATATCATCCTTACTTTCACGCATCACCAAGTCCACCGTAGTCGTTTCCCCCGGCTTGATGGTAAAGAAAGTCAGCTGGGACAATACGCCGCCGTTGGCCAGACGAGTACCGGTCACCATCACATAATTGCCGGCATCCAGTGCCGTTCCGTTCTTCAACAGATTAGCCCAAGTAGCGCCGCCACCCATATCAATATCGCCTTCATCATAATTCAGCAATTTCAAGGTTCCGGCAGGAGTCAGTCTGGAAATAGAGAAATGAGAATAATACTTCGGGTCGGCCAAAGACTTGATCGGCGTATATCTGGCAATAAACTTGCCGGTAGGCGCACTGGCCTGTTCCATCGCCTCAAAGTTCACATCAACAGCACCTTCATCACCCATCAACTGCACTTTTCCGGTCACTTCGTCTATACGTGCAGGAATACCCATGCTGCGTGCCATGGAAACAAAGAAGATATCACGGCTGTGCGCATCGGCTGTACGGGCCTTCCACACCCCTTCCGGAGTAATCGGAGAACCGCCCAGATTGCAATCCTTGTCCACACGGATATTTTCGGCAACCCATGCAACCAGCTTCATCGGATCGGCAAGGTAAGCCTCACGCTCCTGTTCGGGCACTGCTTTCTCAAAGAATCCTTTGTACGGAGTAATCATTTCGTTGCTCACACGCGGATTACGCACAAATCTGCGGAAATAATCGGCATTGGCGCACAGATGTGAATTCATCATGTGGTCTATCAACACTTCGGAACTTACATCGCGAAGGTCTTTGGCGGAAATCTGCTGAAGCAGGTCAATGCCGCCCTTCTTTGACTTGTCCGAACGGAGACGGGCCATAAAGTCACGGATGGTTTCGTGGTTACCACGTGATGCCACCAGCAATTTGGCAACAACATCCTCATCCAACTGATACTCTTTAGCGAAATGACGGGCCGATTCATCCGTCATGAACGTAGCCACGTAGGCATTGCGGATAGAGTCCTCCAAGGCCATGCGGCGATTGTTCTCCGCACGTTGTTCGGGAGTCACTTCGGGCATATTGGCGCCTTCCACCGGAGGAATGATATCCATATCCAGTGTATAAGCCTCGCCGGCCGTCTTGTCCAGTTTCACGGTCAAGGCATTGTCTTTTCCGAAAGACAGTTTGGAGTAACCGAATTTTCCATCTTTGGAAGCCCATACCAGCATATCCCCTTTTCCGGCTGTCAGGAACGTCTTGCCGTCCGCATCCGTCTGTTTGGAAGCTACGGTATAAAATTCGGCATAGTTATACACCTTGAATTCCACTTTGGCATCAGCCACCGGTTTGCCATCCGCATCCACGATGGTCACATCGGCTTTTGCCGTAGGGGCATAATTGTCAATCACATTGATTTCCGTATACCGGGGAGTGCGGTACATCACTTCTTCCGGTCCGTTATAACGTCCGAACACCTTGGTGTGCATCAGCATACCCCGTGAAGCGGGAGCGTTGAACCAACCCAGATTCAGTACCGGTTCGGGTTCGCAAGCACCCAGGAAGTACCATTTGCCATCCACCCAGGCTTCCACCCAGGCATGATTATCATCGGTATGTGCCCAACGCGGCGTATATACCTGGCGGGCAGGGATGCCTACCGAACGCAAGGCGGCTACCGTGAACGTAGATTCCTCGCCGCAACGTCCGTAGGCTGTCTTTACGGAAGCCAGCGGACTACTGGTACGGGCATCAGAGGGAGTATAAATCACCTTCTCATGACACCAGTGGTTCACTTCCAGCACGGCATCATATAAAGAAAGGTTTTTCACTCTGTCCTTCAGTTCCTCGTAGAATACCTTACGGCTGTCGTCCAGATTCTCGTTGTTTACGCGGATGGGCAGTACAAAGTGGCGGAACTCGCGTTCGGGAACCACTTTTCCCCACGGCATCTCCTCACGCGCCTTGAAAGCGTAATCCACGTTTTCCAGATAGAATTCACCGGGATGATCCGCTATATCCGCCAAAGGCATATAGGCGTAAAGGAAAGTCATCGCCTCCTTCTGCTCATCGCTCATGGGTTGTTCGAATACCTGGAAGAGGTCACCTTGGGCCAGCGTATCACGCCGTGCCTCAAAATCCTGCTGAACAGCGGCACGTTCAGCCTCATCACTGATCAAATGTTTGTTGTTTGTACACGAGGCACACAGCATCAAGCCTATCCCCGCCGCACACAGAGCCAATAATTTCATCTTGTTGTTTATTTAGGTTAGCAATTTGTTATTGGCTACGAAGATAAGACTTTTTTCTTATTTTTGACGAAGTTCAAGCTATTATTTAGTATCCGCCGGCTCCGATTGTTGCGATTGATAATATTCCTCCTTCCGCTTGTTGGCCTGCTGCACCAGACTGGTGACGTATACCGTGAAAATGGGGAACATCATCATTCCCAGGGCGGCCAGCACCACCGACAGTATTTTCCCCGTAGGAGTGACGGCATAAATATTGCTCCCTACGGTAGTGACATCCATAAACGCCCACCACAGCGCACTCCAGTAGTCCGTCACCATAGGGTTCACCTTATGTTCCAGCACAAAGAAGATAAGGCTGGCAAAATACACGGTGGCCATCAGCATGGTGATGTACGAGGTAAACAACCCGGACGCTTTGCTGCCCGACAGCCAGCCCACCACGATGGCCAGCGCATACCCTCCCCTCAGCAAAGGGATAAAGCGCAGGAAATAACTGATTTCGGGCGAGAAAGTGATGTGATAGAAATCAATGATATTTAAATAAGGTATAGATACCAGCAGGAAAATAAAATGGCTGGTGAAGTATCTTCCTTTTTCTTTCGAGAGGAAAAACTCCAGCAGGAAATCGAACAGGAAAAACATGCATATCCAGAACTGAATCTTCAGATAAGAACCTTGATTCAGGAAAGGGATGTTATGAAAAGTATCTATCGAGATACTTATAACCAGAAAAAGGGACATCAACAGGATGAGTATATGCAAGATCCCGTAAATCCCCCTGCGGGAATAGATGAATGAGGAGAAAGCTGTTTTCATAAACGATACTGATTATATTGTTTTTTCTAGAAACACCCTTCCGGGTACGATTGTTTCATTCCGGATACCTTCCGGGTTAATAAACCTAAACGGATAAACATCATTTCCAGGGAGTTGTTATAAACTCCGTAAACAAAAAACATACATTTTTTAAAACCTAAACTTTATGGCAAACATTAGTAAATCAGTCAAGCTAGGGGTATTTACCCTCGCTATTATGAACGTGACTGCGGTAGTATCCCTGCGCGGACTGCCTGCTGAAGCCGAATACGGACTGAGTTCGGCATTTTATTATTTATTCGCGGCCATCGTCTTCCTGATACCTACCTCGTTGGTAGCGGCGGAACTGGCGGCCATGTTCCAGGACAAGCAAGGCGGTGTGTTCCGATGGGTGGGTGAAGCCTACGGAAAGAAATTCGGCTTCCTCGCCATCTTCCTGCAATGGGTGGAAAGCACCATCTGGTATCCCACCGTCCTGACTTTCGGAGCCGTGGCACTGGCATTTATCGGCATGAGTGACACCCATGATATGGCCTTGGCATCCAACCGCTATTACTCACTGGCGGTGGTCTTGATTATCTACTGGCTGGCCACCTTCATTTCACTGAAAGGCATGGGCTGGGTAGGCAAAGTGGCCAAAGTAGGCGGTATGGTAGGTACGATCATTCCTGCCGGCCTGCTGATGGTGCTGGCGGTGATTTACCTTGCTTCCGGCGGACAGAGCCAGATGAACTTTGACGGCAACTTCTTCCCCGACTTCAGCAACTTCGACAACCTGGTACTGGCTTCCAGCATCTTCCTGTTCTATGCCGGTATGGAAATGGGCGGTATCCACGTAAAAGACATGGAAAATCCTGCCAAGAACTATCCGAAAGCCGTATTCATCGGTGCGGCTATCACCGTGATCATCTTCGTGCTCGGCACCTTCGCACTGGGGATCATCATTCCCGAAAAGGACATCAACCTGACACAGAGTCTGCTGGTAGGCTTTGATAATTACTTCAAGTATGTCCATGCTTCGTGGTTGTCGCCTATCATCGCCGTGGCTTTGGCATTCGGTGTGCTGGCAGGCGTGTTGACCTGGGTGGCAGGTCCGTCCAAAGGTATCTTCGCAGTGGGCAAAGCAGGTTATCTGCCTCCCTTCTTCCAGAAGACCAACGCCAACGGCGTACAGAAAAACATTCTGCTGATCCAAGGCCTTGCCGTAACCTTGCTCAGCCTGCTGTTCGTTGTGATGCCTTCCGTACAGAGTTTCTACCAAATCCTGTCACAGCTCACCGTATTGCTTTACCTCATCATGTATCTGCTGATGTTCAGCGGCGCCATTTATCTGCGTTACAATATGAAAAAGGCTCCTCGCCCGTTCCGCATCGGCAGCAAAGGCAACGGACTGATGTGGCTCATCGGCGGTCTGGGTTTCTGTGGTTCACTACTGGCATTCGTGCTCAGCTTCATTCCGCCCAGCCAGATTGCGGTAGGCAGCAACACCGTATGGTTTGCCGTTTTGATTATCGGCTGCGTCGTGGTAGTCGCAGCTCCGTTCATAATCTACGCATCGCGCAAACCGTCATGGGTAGACAAGGATACACAGTTCGAACCGTTCCACTGGGAAGAACAGGCCACAACGGCACAGACAGCGGCTCCGGTTTCCGGCGCGGCTAAAAGTTCCGCTTCAAGCGCCTCTACAAACGCTGCCGCCGGACCGGCCTCTCAAAGTACCCCGTCTCCGGAGCAACACAAATAACCCCCGCTGACGGGTTGGCCCATTCCTTTTTATCACAGGCAATTCCGGTTCCTTGAAAAGCAAGAAGCATGTTTTTCAAGAAGCCGGAATTGCTGTTTTCCACCAACCGGGATGGTTATTTCCCTCTCTCTTCCAATAATTTCCTGTAAATCATAGCCGGAATTAAAGAAACATTCCTATCTTTGTCCCCCGGTTCACTTAATAATCACGTTTGACATGAAGCATAAGGCCTTTTTCATTTTTATGACAGCCCTTCTTATAGGGAGTCCGCTTTATGCACAAAAATATAAAATAGCCCTTATCCATTCCTACCAGGAAGGGTACAGCGGTGCAGGCATTGTAAACAAACTGTTTGTCAAAGGACTGAAAGACCAGCAAATAGACTTCCAGCTGCGCACCTTTTATCTGGATTGCGAGAAATACGAATCCGTAGAAGAAGAGCGACGGATTTCCGAGTTTGCAGATTCCATCCGCTCATGGGGAGGAGATTTGATTGCCGTGCTCGATGATCAGGCAACCTACTCTGTCATGGCTTGCGGAAACCCGTATGTCAGGCAGGTTCCCGTCGTATTCAGCGGAGTGAATTATCCCAACCAAGAGTTGCTGGCACAATATCCCAACATTACGGGCTACATAGACAAACCCGATTACCTCACCACCTGCCGGATGATAGAACGCATCATGGGCAAAGTCCGCATCCACATCCTGAACGGGCGGACCGTGCTTGACCGCCTTATCTGGAAAGACCTGAGCGAACAATGCAAAGGATCGGAAATCACCCTCCACCAATGGAAAAGACAAGAGGCCCGGCCCGACAAGCTGAATATCCCCATCAGTGACAAAGATGATACCGAATATGAATCCCTGCACGAAAAGCTGAACGAATACAACCAATTGGACTCCACCGTCGTAGTCCGCCTGTCCAGTGATTCCGTAGCTGCCCGCGACCTGATGTGGCTGTCCAGCGGGGTCTTCAAATACTCCCTGTTCCTGTATACCAAACGGGACTATACCACCCTGCGCATCGGCAGCCTGTTCGACAATCCCGGATTCGAAACCATCAACGAAGGATTCGGGATAAAGGAATACATGCTGGGAGGTTATTTCGCCCCCATCGAAACACAGCTAAGCGACATGACCGCCGGCATCAAAAAAAGACTGCAAGGAAAGATACCCGTCCCGGCGGTAAAACAAATCGCCAAACAGTACCTGGTCAACTGGCAGGCCATGAAGAGATACCAGATCCCCCTTGAAAGCATTCCACCGGAATATACCATCATGTACAGGCCGTGGAGGGAAAAATACGCAACCCCCATCCTGATTCTTGAAAGCCTCCTGGTCTTCACACTCCTTTTGGGGATAGCCTACCTTATTTATATCTATACACTGGAAAAAGGACGCAAAAAAGAAGCCTTGCGCAACCTCAGGTTCGAACACGAAGCATTAACGCTTGCACTGGAAGGAGGGAATACCTACGCGTGGTGTTTCGACGGAAAGACCGCCGTGCTCGACCAAGCTTTCTGCGAACTGACCAACCGTTCCCAAAACCTGTTGGGAATAGAGGAAATAGCCCATTATGTACACCCCGACGAACAAGCCCGGTTCAGAAAAAACGTATCCAACATACTATACCGGCAACGAAGAACAGCCCAATACCGTTGCCAATTCAACGACACCGGTTACCAATGGTGGGAATTCAGATACAGCGTGTTGCAGAATAATGAACAAAATCCTATCATCACCGGACTTCTGGTAAACATTCAGGAGATCAAAGACAAGGAAGAAGAACTGATACGCGCCCGCAAACTGGCGGAACAGGCGGAACTGAAACAATCCTTCCTGGCCAACATGAGCCATGAAATCCGTACTCCGCTTAATGCCATCGTGGGATTCTCCAACCTGCTCACTACCGAGAAAAACATCTCGGAAGAAGAGAAAAAAGAGTTTGCCTCCATCATAGACAACAATACCAGACTCTTGTTGAAGCTGGTCAATGATGTGCTGGAACTATCCCGTATAGAATCCGGCAATATGTCCTTTCATTGCGAGGATTGCAGCGCGCATCATTTCGCCGAAACGGTCTATCAGACCCATCAGGTAATTATTCTCCCTCCAGTGGAATTCATCAAAGAATTTCCCGACGAGGATGTGACCATACACATAGACCGTATGCGCCTCACCCAAGTCATCACCAACTTTTTGGGAAACGCCAAGAAGTTCACCTCCCAAGGACACATCAAACTGGGTTATTTCTGCGACAAAGAGAAAAAGGAAATCCATTTCTTCGTAGAAGATACCGGTGCGGGAATCCCTAAAGAAGAATTACAAATGATATTCGAGCGGTTCTACAAGCGGAATGAGTTTGTACAGGGGGTAGGGCTGGGACTCGCCATCAGCAAGGTCATTGTAGAAAAAATGAACGGACACATCGATGTGCAATCCGAGGTGAACAAGGGCAGCCGTTTCACCGCCGTACTGCCCTATCTGTAATTTTATTCCTGTGCAGGCTGTTTAGGCAGGGCGAACTGCAAGACCAGATACGCCAGCACACCCGCCAGCACCGTTCCCAGTATGACCCCCATCTTTGCCTGCGTCAGCAACACCGGCGAATCCCCGAAAGAGAGGTTGGCTATGAACAAAGAAACCGTAAAACCGATACCTCCCAAAAGACAGATACCTGTCAGGTTCACCCAGGTCATGCCTTTCAGCAGTCCGGCGAACCCCATCTTTATCACCAGCCAGGTAAAGAAATAAATGCCGGCAAACTTACCCGCCAGCAATCCCGCCAGCACCGCCCAGGTAGCCATCCCCACTTCCAGACCGCCATGATCCGCCGTGAGCGAGACACCCGCATTGGCAAAGGCGAACAAGGGAAGAATAATATAATTCACCATTCCATGCAGACTGTCTTCCAATGACTGCAAGGGAGAGATGACACGGTCCGAGGAAGACTCGATGCTTTTCAGCACATTGATCTGCATCTTGCTTAACACAACACTTTCCTTGTCACTGGCAGGAAAGACAGCAATGTTCTCGCGGATGCGGTTAATGTACTTACCTATCTTGTAATGAGGAGTGGCGGGAACCGTGAAGGCTGCGACAACTCCCGCAATGGTAGCGTGGATGCCGCTCTGCAAAAACAGATACCACATAATCACTCCCCAGAAAATATAAAACCAACGGTTGTGCACCCGGAAGAAATTCCCGCCGCAAAGTATCAGCAGGATACCCGCCGAAGCAATCAGGTAGTTCACCGACAGATGAGAGGTGTAAAAAAGGGCGATGACCAGAATGCCGCCGATATCATCGACCACAGCGAAAGCGGTCAGAAAGACTTTCAAGCTCAGCGGAACCCGCTTGCCGAACAGGCTGAGCACTCCCAGCGAAAAGGCGATATCCGTAGCCATCGGTATGGCCAGACCACTTTGGGCCGGAGTTCCCGCCGTCATGAAATAATAGATCAGCACCGGAACCAGCATACCGCCGCACGCCGCCACGATGGGCAAAAGCGCCTGCCGGAAACTGGACAACTCGCCCACCAGTATCTCACGCTTTATCTCCAGCCCCACACTGAAGAAAAAGACAGCCATCAAAGCATCGTTGATAAAAGTCATCAAGGTCATGTGATGCCCGTTATGACTGAAGAAATTAAATTCTCCTATCTGAAGATGCACCTCGTAATTCCAAAAGGAGGCATAAATATCCCCCCACGGAGAATTGGCCAGGAACATAGCCAGCAAGACTACCCCCATCAGCAACATCCCTCCATTAATATGATAGTGCGCCGCCCGCTGGAAGGAAAAGTTCAAGTTCAGAATTTTCAGTTTTTCCATATCAATTGAATTTAAGAGTTTGTGATAAATTGCCATCAAAACACAAGCCCTTCCTGTTATTGACTTTTTAATTTCAACTAACAGAAAGAGCCCGCTTATTGTTTGCTCCCCAGAGCTTGTTTATTCTTGAATTAATCCAGCTTCAGAACGGCCAGGAACGCCTTTTGCGGTACTTCCACATTACCGATCTGTTTCATTCGTTTCTTACCTCTTTTTTGTTTTTCCAACAATTTACGCTTACGGCTCACGTCACCGCCATAACACTTCGCGGTCACATCCTTGCGCACCGCCTTGATGGTTTCCCTTGAGATAATCTTCGCCCCGATAGCTGCCTGAATGGCAATATCAAACTGCTGGCGCGGAATCAGCTCTTTCAGTTTCTCACACATACGCTTGCCCAGGTTATAGGCATTGTCCACATGTGTCAGGGTAGAAAGCGCATCCACCGGCTCACCGTTCAACAAGATATCCAGCTTCACCAGTTTGGAAGGGCGGAAACCCGACTGATGGTAGTCAAAGGAAGCATATCCTTTCGAGATACTCTTCAGCTTGTCATAAAAGTCAATCACGATTTCACCCAGCGGCATCTTGTAGTGAATCTCCACCCGGTTGCCCGACACATAATTCTGCCGCACCAGTTCGCCGCGCTTGCCCAGACACAGTGTCATGATAGGGCCGATGTAATCGGTGGCGGTAATGATCGTGGCATCAATGAAAGGTTCCTCGATGTGGTCAATCAGCGTCGGATCGGGCATACCGCCGGGATTATGCACCTCGTTGGCATGTCCCTGCTTGTCATACACCATGTACGACACGTTGGGCACGGTCGTAATCACATTCATATCAAACTCGCGGTCCAGACGTTCCTGAACAATCTCCATGTGAAGCAATCCCAGAAAACCGCAACGGAATCCGAAGCCCAGAGCCAGTGAAGACTCCGGCTGGAAAGTCAGCGAGGCATCATTCAGCTGAAGTTTCTCCAGCGAAGCGCGGAGGTTCTCGTAATCTTCCGCCTCGATAGGATAAACCCCGGCAAACACCATCGGCTTCACTTCCTCGAATCCGGCAATCGCCTTTTCACACGGACGGGCGATGTGAGTGATGGTATCCCCCACCTTCACCTCGCGCGAGGTCTTGATGCCCGAAATGATATACCCCACATCTCCTGTGCGCAGTTCCGCACGGGGAATCATATCCATTTTCAGCACACCGATCTCATCTGCATCATACTCCTTGCCGGTATTGAAGAATTTTACCTTGTCCCCTTTGCGGATCACACCGTTCTCTATTTTAAAATACGCGATGATTCCACGGAAAGAATTGAATACCGAGTCGAAAATCAAAGCCTGTAGCGGCGCCTCTTCGTCTCCCGTCGGGTGCGGGATACGTTCCACCACCGCCTTCAATATCTCCTCCACACCCATTCCGGTCTTGCCGGAGGCACGGATAATATCCTCATGTTTGCAGCCCAGCAGGTCGATGATTTCATCTTCCACCTCATCGGGCATGGCACTCGCCATATCACATTTGTTCAGCACGGGAATGATTTCCAGGTCATGCTCCAACGCCATGTACAGATTCGAGATAGTCTGCGCCTGCACTCCCTGCGAAGCGTCCACAATGAGCAGCGCCCCTTCACAGGCGGCTATGGAACGGGATACCTCGTATGAAAAGTCCACGTGTCCCGGAGTGTCAATCAGATTCAGTACATACTTCTCTCCCCCATACTCGTACTCCATCTGGATGGCATGGCTCTTGATCGTAATACCTCTCTCCTTTTCCAGGTCCATATCGTCAAGCATCTGCCCTTCGGTTACCTGGATGGTTTTTGTAAACTCCAACAAACGGTCGGCCAAGGTCGATTTCCCGTGGTCTATATGTGCTATAATGCAAAAATTACGGATATTCTTCATCTTCGTCACTTAAATTTCGCGCAAATATACAAAAACTCGCTCACATACGGATGGCTTTGGAGAAAATAATGCAAAGTGTTTGAAACCGAAAGGGATATGTGGTTTTGTACCAGATTCTTCCATTTATGGCTTTTGACCGTTTTTGGGGGGAGTTAGGATAACGAATCGCTACCTATCCGTTGCCTTTTTCAGGATTGAAAAAGAGGTTTGGAAATTGCTCCCGCATCTCGTTCTATATCCTGTTTACCATAGTAAAGAACGCAGTTTTTGCTATGTCTGTTGATGCAAACTTAGTCATATTTTTCCGTATTGGAAAAAAATATAGGCTCTGTTTACAAGCCAAGGTATCTTATTCTTCGTTCTGCTATATTTTTCATGCCGTTCATTTGCTCTGCATATAATAATTTTGCAAACAAAGGAATTAGTTATGAATCAGGCAAATGTAAAGGTATCGTTCTACCTGAAAAAGAGCGAGGCGGATGCTGACGGCAACTGTCCTGTAATGGCAAAGTTGAATGTCGGAAAGTATTCCGAGGCGGCTTTCAGTGTGAAGATGAAAGTGCCACAGTCACGCTGGACCTCCGGACGTGCAACTGGCAAGAGCGTGGCGGCAAAGGAAATCAACAACCGTCTGGATGAGATTCGTGCGATGGCATTGAATATCTACACGGAGCAGTCGGCTGTTCGTGACGGTGTGACAGCCGATGAAGTGAAAGGTGTACTGCTTGGAATGGCCAGCGGGCAGGAAACGCTTTTGGGGTATTTCAAACGATTCATCTGCAATTTTGAAAAGCGTGTGGGAGTAAACCGCACAATAGGAAGCCTGCGGGCCTATCGCAATGCCTACAACCATATCGAAAGATTCTTGCAGGTGCAATACAAACTGTCGGATATTCCGTTTTCCGCATTGGACCGCTCTTTCATCGACAAGTATGATTTGCACCTTCGGACTGAACGTAATCTCGCTCCCGGAACGATTATCAATCTGACCGTACAGCTGAAAACGATTGTCGGTGAGGCCATCGCTGACGGCATCATTACCGCCAGCCCGTTTTTGGGATATGAGCCGGTGCGTCCCAAAGCCGTACAGAAATATCTCACGGCAGAAGAGTTACACAGGATTATGACCACCCCGCTTCACAGGCAGACTCTCTATCATGTCCGTGATTTGTTTCTGTTTTCCTGCTTCACCGGCATTTCATACGGAGATATGCGCCTGTTGACTAGGGATAACCTATGCCTTGCGGAGGATGGGACATGGTGGATTAAAAGTGCCAGACAGAAGACCAAGATAGAATTTGAGATTCCGCTGCTGGACTTGCCGTTGCAGATTCTGAAGAAGTATGGCGACACAGCTCCCGGTGACAAGTTACTGCCGGTGTATTGCAATTCCATGCTGAACCTTTACTTGAAAGAGATTGCCAAGATCTGCCATATAGACCGTCCGCTGGTCTTCCATGCCGCCCGGCATACATACGCAACGGAAATCACGCTCTCCCACGGAGTTCCTCTTGAAACGGTCAGCAAGATGCTCGGACATAGCCAGATAGAAACGACACAGATTTACGCGAAAGTGACCGATGACAAGATAGATGCCGATACAAAGGCCTTGAACCGGAAAATTTCAGAGTGTTTCTCCGTCATCATTTAATAACCACTTGAAAACAATTATATGGAAAAGAATATTGAAAAACAGAACACTAAACGGCGCAGCACTTTTGCCGTGCTGTTTTATATTAACCGTACGAAAGTGCGCAAGGACGGGATGTGCCAGCTATTGTGCAAGGTGAGCATTGATGCAGAATGGGCACAGATAGGAACCAAGGTTTCGGTCAATCCTGCCATCTGGAATCCGGAGAAAGGGCGTGCTGACGGAAGAAGCGAGAATGCCGTTACAGTAAACCGCGCCATAAATGACCTGACAAGCGAGATTGCCGGACATTATGAGCGGATAAAGAACAGCCTGGGTTTCATCACGGCGGAACTGGTCAAGAATGCAGTCAAGGGTATCGGACAGAAACCGCTTACCCTGCTGGCTCTCTTCAGGGAGCATAATGAGGAATTCAAGAAACGTGTCGGGATAGACCGCATACAGGAGACATACGACTCCTATCTGCGTTCCTACAAGCATCTTTCCGCTTTCGTCCGGGAAAAGAGAGGTGTGGAGGATGTAACGTTACGAAGCCTTGACCGAGTGTTTTATGACGATTTCGAGGTATTCCTGCGTACAGTCCGCAACCTGAAACCCAAAAGCGTGCATGAGCACCTGTACCGCTTGAAGAAACTCACGATGCGTGCGGTCAGCCAAGGCACATTGCGCCGCGATCCATATTGCCGCCTGCATCCCGAACTGCCCAAAAGGAAGAGCCGCCACATGAAACTGGAGGATCTCAAGACATTGATGACTACGCCGGTGGAGAAGCCGCAACTACAATTCGTACGGGATATGTTCATCTTTTCGACGTTCACCGGACTGGCATATGCGGATTTGAAGAAGCTGTCAGTAAATGATATTACGCAGGCGAAGGATGGCATATGGTGGATTCATATCCACCGGCAAAAGACCGACACGCTTTCCTCTGTCCGCCTGTTGGATATTCCACTCCAAATCATAGAGAAATACCGCAACCTAAGAACCGGGGACAGAGTTTTCAATATTTATACCCGCAGATATTTTATCCAGCTGACGAAAGAATTAGGTCGGGTATATGGATTTGATTTGACCTTCCACCAGGCCCGGCATAATTACGGAACCCACATCACTCTTTCGCTCGGTGTTCCGATAGAGACGGTAAGCCGCATGATGGGACATACCTCCATTTCCACCACGCAGATTTACGCGCAGGTTACGGACACGAAAGTGGATGAGGATATGAAACGGTTGAGGGCCACAGGTTTCGGAAACAGGATTGACCTTTGTGAAGAGGATTTCACGGTGAAGAAAAAGCAGACAAAGAAATCAACGACCGCCTGAAACGGAAAACGGAGAAGCGGCCTGAACGAAGCGCAGGCTGTTTCTCCGTGCTTGGTTAGTGAGGAAGGGCTATACCCAGCGTTGCTCTTCCCGGCACCGTTTGTAGGCATCGTCCAGAATCTTCATGATATCGGACTCTTTGTAAAGAGCCTTTCCCTGAACCATGTAGTAAGGGATCACACCGAATGTACGGTATTCCTGCAATGTGCGCCTGCTTACCCGCAGGACTTTGGAAAGTTCCTCGTCCGTAAGGAAACGTTCACCGTTGAAAAGAGATCTCGGCATATCCTCCATCGCTGAAAGCATCTTCTCCATTTTCTCCAGCCCCTGGAACATAACATCTATGCGCGGGTCTTTCTTGTCAATAAAATGATAGCTCATAATTTGCTCTTTATTAAAGGGTGATAACTCAATTCCAACAATCTCTGTATATCTTCCGGCTTATAGAAGAGCTTGTTCTTGATACGGCTGAAAGGCAGTAGCCCTTTGGCCCGGTACGCCTGAAGGGTCTTTTTGTTGATGCGGAGCACATCGCACACTTCCTGGTTGTCCAGCCAGTTCTTCAGACCGAGATCCTCAACCGGACGGCATACGTGCGTCACCCGTTCCTCAAATTCGCAGAAGCGGACACGCAGTTCTTCAAAAGTCTGTTTGTCAATACATACAAGTTCCATATTCTTTTCAGTTTAATTAAATTTCCATCTGTTTTTTCAGTCTCGCGGGCATACGCTTTCCTTTCTGGTTGAGGAATGCCTCTACCTCGGAGGATTTGTAATAGGTACGCCCGTCTATCATGTAATAAGTCACGAGCTTCTTCTGGCGGTACCGTGCGAGGGTGCGCTTGGTGATGCCGAGCAGCTCGCACATGTCCTGGTTGTCTAGCAGCTTGTCGCCGTCGAGGGCCGAGGTCTGGCGGTTCATTCGGCTCAGCCTGTCTTCAATCTTGTCGAACCGTTCCATGATCTGATGAAGCATCATCTGGAAGGTTTCGCGATCTGTCTGTATCATAATACGGTCTGTCTTTTGAGTGTAAATAATTGATTGGTTACACCTTGTCGCGCAACAGGTTATATTATGATATAGGGCTAACGGCGTGCCAATGACCCTGCATTTCACGGAATGACACAGGCATTCCGCTGATATACAGAGAAATAAAATTTATCAGAGAAAAATAATGATGGAATAACGGCCTTGCAGGATGCAAGGAATCTCGCAATATGCAAGTTACATCCTGCAAGGATTACGATATATCAGGCGGCAGATGCCGTTGGGAAAAGCAACGGCCTTATGCAACTGCCATTGCCGGACGGGAAGGATGGCCTGTACGGAAATCCCTTTGCCGGCGGAATAAGGAAACAGGTAAATAATAAACTCTTCCACAAGGTTGTAATGGAAGAGTCCCCGAAGAAGTTCAAGGGATTCTGCATCATGAACTTCTGCAAGATAGGTAAAGGAATCGCTTTTGCTGTCTTTCTCGCAAAGCAGATCCAGTATCGAATGAGGTAAAATCCGGGCATTGCAGCGTTCCCGCCATTGGACGAACCCTTTCTTGTGGTTCATTGCCCATTGCGTCAGCACGTTGTCGGTTTCCGGCAGGAAGCCGTCCAGTGTCATTACCGTTACCGCTTGGATTTTTGACATATAAATTCTGTTTTAAATCCGGACCGGAAGCCGTTCCAAAAAAGAAGCGTGCAAACACACTACTTCTAATGGAGGCTCTGGAATGCCTTAACAGGAATAGGTGAATGCACGCTATGCGTAGGCATAGCATAAGCAATCACGCAATAGTTCCTGTTAATGTTAATTTTCCAGATTCCCATTAGAAACGCCTTGCGGTCTTATGTCATATACAATCGGCAGCCGCCTCACAGACGGTATGCCGTTTTTTCTCTATTTACTTGCAAATGTACACATATTCAGCGAGATTTGCATTAACGACGGGCATCATTTTTAATTCAGCCCGTATTTTTTCATCTTCCTGTACAGCGTTGCCGGATTGATTTTCAGCATCGTGGCCGCCTGCTCCCGGTGCCCGTTGCTGGCTTTAAGGGCATTGATGATATTCTTTTTCTCCAGCGATTCGTCTCTCAAGGGCTGGATAACCGACGTGGAAGCCGGCTCATTGTCATGCTGATGGATTCCGGTGTCCAATCCGTCCATCTCCAACACCGGTGCTTCAGAAACAAGCACGGAACGTTTCACCCTGTTTTGCAGTTCACGCACATTGCCCGGCCACGGGTAGGCAAGCATCCTGCGCCTGGCATCGTCGGAAAAACCGCTTGTTTCCCTTTTCAATTCCCTTGAGTAACGCTCACGGAAGAATTCAGCCAAAGGGATGATGTCTTCCGCGCATTCGGCCAACGAGGGCTGGCGGATCTCGAACTCGTTCAAACGGTGGTAGAGGTCCTCCCTGAACCGCCCGTCCCTGATGGCCTGTTGCAGATCCTCGTTCGTGGCAGCGATAATCCGCACATCAGCCACCCGTTCCTTGCCGCTGCCTATCGGGGAATAGATATTTTCCTGTAACACACGAAGGAGCATGGACTGAATCTCGTAAGACATTGTCCCTACCTCATCTAGGAATAAAGTCCCGCCTTTCGCCATATCGAAGTAGCCTGTCTTGGCGGTATCGGCACCGGTAAACGCCCCTCTCTCGTGTCCGAAGAGAAGCGAGGCGGCCAGTTCACGGGGCAATGCCCCGCAGTTCACCGCCACGAAGGGCATGTTCCAGCGTTCACTGCCCTGATGGATACTCTGCGCCACAGATTCCTTGCCCGTACCGTTGGCACCGAGCACCATCACCGACATTTCCGACGGGGCAACCAGTCTGGCTAACTTCTCCACTTGCAGAATCTTCGGACTTGTCCGATGAAACAGCACCTTCTCCTGTTTCCGTACCGTGACCATGGGCCGGAATACATCCTCTGCCAGTTCCAGCAGGTGTTCCTTGCGTACCGGCTTGGGCAGGTAGTCTATCGCACCCAATTTGATGGTACGCACCACATCCGGGACCGATACATATTCGGTCGTGATGATAAAGGGAATATCCTTCTTTTCCTTGCGGAGCCATTCCAAGAGGGATATTCCGTCCCCTTCCGGAAGACGTACATCCGAAAGTATCAAATCGAATGCGGTCTTACGTATCAACGAACGGGCTACCGGCTCGTTCATGGCCGTCACCGCATCATAACCCGCCTGCGCAAACCAGTCCTTCTGCATCTGCGACAAGCCAATATTGTCCTCAACTATCAGTATTTTCCGTTTCATTTGTCAGTTTTTTTATTTCGTTCTCCGCTTCAGCTATCAGCATGGCGGTACATTCTATTATTTGGTGTGTATGCTCCCGTACGGCATCATCGCCCGCGATTTTGTCTTTCAGCAAGACCCGATAGGCGGACAAGGTCTCTTCCATCTGCAACAGTTCCCACATCGGCTGCATACGGTGTACGGTCTCACGCAATTTCTTTCGGTCTGCGTTGTTCATTGCCGAAGCGAGTTCCTCCGCGTCCTGTCTCGACTGTTCGATGAAGGAGCATAGCAGCTTTACCTTGTCGTTGACCTCGGCCAGCATCGTGCTGAAATCAATCCCCCGGTTTTCATCCTCCCGGCATCTCTTTACGGTCGAGAGCAGGCTTAGCAGCTCTGGGGAAAAAAACGGCTTGTAGATGCAGTCCGCAAATCCGGCTTCCAGATAGGCTTTTTTATCCTTGTCGCCACGTGCGGTCATGGCGACAACGGGTATTGTGCGCGAATTGCCGATGTTTGAGTTGCGTAAAAGGGCAAGCAGGGAGAAGCCGTTGGTTCCGGGCATCTGGATGTCGGAAAGGAGCAGGTCATAATCCATGCAGCGCATGGCCTTGACCACCTCTCTGGCAGAGGAGCATACCGTGCATGTTATACCGTTGCGTTCCAGCATCTCCTTAATCACATCCCTGAGCATACTGTCGTCATCAATGACCAGCACGCTATGGGGAAGGTACTCGAAATGCGGCAGTATCGGGTTTTCGCTCTCCACCGGCTCATTTGTCTCCGGGACCGGAAGGGTTACACGGAACGTGCTTCCACGGTCAATGGAGCTTGTCACCTCGATAGTCCCGTCAAGCAGGTTTACGAGCCCTTGCGTGATGGACAGCCCCAGACCATAACCGTCGGCATTGGCGGCGGAGGTCTGACGCTCAAACGGGCGGAAGATGCGTGAAAGCGTCTCCTCGCTCATGCCTATACCGGTATCCTTTATTTCCAGAATCAGGTTCCCGTCGTGATAACGGACATGGAAGCTGATCGTACCGGACTCGGTAAACTTGACGGCATTGGCAAGCAGGTTGTCTATGATCTGTTCTATGCGGTCCGCATCCCCATAAAGCCTGACCTCCGTATTCTTGAAATCGCTGTCGAACAGGATACCCTTGTTATTGACCACGTGCGAGAATCCCGAAGCGGTACGTTCCAGCAATCCATGAAGGTTGAACGGGACATCGTTGCGTATCTCTCTCGCCTCGTTCAGGTGGTACACGTCCAGCAGGTTGTTGAGAAGGTGTACCACATGGCGGCAAACGATTCCGATATTGTTCAGATAAATGTTCCGCCGTTTCTTCTCCCGTGTGTCCATCGCCAATTCGGTGTTGCCGCTGATGATGTTCAAAGGGGCTCGGATATCGTGCGACAAGGTGAGGATGATATTCTTGCGCATATCCAGCAATGCGGCATTCTGTCTTATCGTTTCTTCCAATCGTTTCCGGCTTTCCTCCTTGGCATACGCATCCCGCTGGATGATCCAATAGGATATGATCAACAGGAGAATGGCCGTTATGACCAGACCGGTGATAACCTGTGTGGAAAGCTCGTATGCCTCTTTCAGATGATGTTCCCTGTTTCGGAATACGGTTTCCGCCTGATTGTCCAGCGTTGTAATCAAGGTGTACAATTTCCGGTTCAATTCCCGATTGCGGTGCCGCAGTCTGTCGGTATAGGTATCAATCGCGTCCTCCCGTTCTTCAAGCATGGAGATCAGCTGTATGTTCAGCGAACGGAGCGACCCCGGATCTTGGGGAACCTGTATGGTCTCTTTCTTTCCGAACCACCCGGCAATGCCTTTTTTCTTGCGGGTGACGGTGTGGTTCCGGATTGCCTGTTCTGCCACGGCTGGCAGATGATTCTGCAACAGACTGTCGGCTTTATCTTGTGCGCTGACAGCCTGCATGATTCCGTAAAGATGTTCTTCCTTATTTTTCAATAAAGCGCGGAGCGTGTCGAGTTGCATGGGGTTAACAAAAGTGATGCAGTTCCTTTTCATCTGTTCCAACAGAGAGTCCACCTTTAACCGCCGTTCCCGATATTTGCGGGAATCTTCTTCATCCCATCCGATAACAGACTCACCGTAAGAGGCAAGAATGGTAATTTGATGGTGTACGGCACTGATATCACGCCGGACCTGATGAATGGTGGTCACTTCCGACTCGATTTCACACACCCGTTTCCGTTCATGGAAAAGAATGGCAGCCATGCTGATGATGACTGCCATTAATACGAAGTAACCCAATAGGATTTTATATCGTATGTGTATTGTCATATTTAAATTAAACAAGTCAATAATACTTTTTATATAAAAATGCCGTTGTCATTTTTCCCTGATAACTATCGTGTCCCAGCTTTCCCAGTCGTTTTCGACATCCACCACAAGTTTGTCGGCTTTCGACAGGTCAATAGGTTCATCCCTGTTATGGCTCTGGCTGCGTGATTTCATACCCATCGCATAAAGGCGGTTGCGCACGATGCTGAAACGGTGTTCCGTTTCGGGAGTGGTTTCGGTGGAGAGGACCGTCTGTCCGTTCCCGTCCAGCGTGACGACGGTACGCATAGCTTGCAGGGCCGCTTTCTCTTGCAGCGACACGTTCCAGTGCTTCAATACTTGGCCTTTCTCGTCCAGCAACTGCATCTGAAAGGTAGGGACACCGCTTGCCACATTGTTTTGGTCAGTGGCAGAAGCTACCCAAAAGCAATCACCGAATACCGAACCTTTCCGCAACTTGATGGAGCTGTCGGGATATTTTTCCCCATCCACCTGCCAGTTCGTATCTTTCCCGTCCAGATAGCCGTCGGAATTCATATCCAGGGGCAATCCGGGATTTTCGGCATTGCCGGGGAACCAGTTTTTCAGCTTCATTTCATAGACCACGAAGGCATCGTCTTCAGTCGATCCGAAGAGACGTGCATCATACTCCGTATCGGGAGCCATGCCGTTTGCCACGTTTTTCAGGTTGAAGTCTTCGGGGTTTTCATTCGAGCGGAAACCGCCCAAGATAACCGTCCTGTTCCTGCGGGTCGAAACCAGACGCAAGCCGGCTACCTTCGTACCGTTTATTTCCGTCGGGATACGGGTGAAGTAACCGAACGTACCCGCTACTTGCCGACGCAAGACAACCGTTTCGTCCGGCTGTCCGGCCGGAGAATTTTCTGCGGTCGTTATCTCACCGTTCTTCACATGCAAGATCCGGCTTCCGGCAAAGATTTCATCAGCGCGTCCCCCGTCCGGCACGGTAACGGTTTCGGTGTGCGTAAACGGTTTCCCGACTTCCACATCCTTGAAGGGGACATACCCTCCGTATGTGCCGCTTTGGTATCCTATGGCATAAACCAGATAGTCTTTGCCATCCTCCAGCAGGTTTTCTTCTTTTAGGGTGACAACAGCCTTGCGTCCCTGCATTGAACCGTCATCATAAGGGCGGCTCACGATGTTTTGCGTATCGTTCCACCCCTCCAGGGTTGTGTGGTACACCACCTCTGCCGATTCGTCATTGCGCACAATGACCAGAGCCACCTTGTCAATGGCCTGTTTGGGGGTGGCGCTTGTTGCCGATTGCCGTGCCTGCGCCGTTTTATCGTCAAGATACGATTCACCGTTGCTTTCCACCATAAGGGTGAACTCCTGCACCGGCCCTTTATCCGGCTCCTGTCCCTCGACAATCTCACTGCTGTTGTCACAGCCTGCGGCTAATATCAGCGCGAAAAAACCGGCTGTCCATACTCGCTTGTTCTTCATCTTGTTATTTTCCGATATTAAAAAAAAGCGGCCAAAGCAGTCGGAACAGTCTCCTGTGCCCACTTCGCCTTGGCCACCTTGGTTTATTAATTGTTTATCAATTTGATTATCTGTACATTGTTTTCGGTCTGGACCTTAACGATATTCATACCCTGACCCAGAGGCATGCGTACCTCCATGCTGTTCGGCTGTTTGCTTGCCAGCACTTGGCCTGCGGCAGTAACAATCTGCACACTCTTGATGGTTTCGCTTGCCGAGATGACAGCCTCGCCGTCCTTGGCGTAAGCCTTGATGTTGGAAAGGCTGATGCCGGTGCTTCCACTTGTCTTTGACTTGGTCTGCGGAGCGGATTGCTTGGCGGTTGTGTAGTCGCCATGAACCATCATGTCCGGAGTAAAAGGAATAATGATTTGACGAGTTTTGTTTGAAACTGATTCAATGAAAAACGCTTCCATTGGAGCTATCATTGCATTAGAATTGCTTGCTTCTAATTTCACCATTGCTCCAGTAGGATTTACTGTTGAATTTTCAGAATTTCCATCATAAACCTTAACATATGGTTGTACTAACGTTTCATTCGCATTCAATGCTTCTATAAATTTGGATACATTTAAATGAGCCATAAACGGATTTCCTACAAGGAAATTACTACCGGACTTAATTTCAAGTGTATCCCGATACGGAAATACTTCCTGATTGTCGGTTCTCTCAAAAATAAATCGGCCAAGATTGCCATCGTTTCTTGGTATGGCTACGGAATCTTCAAGTAAAGCACCATCTATAGTGTAACGTTGATAACTCAAATCTTCCTTTCCAAAACGGAATATGTAATGAGAGGGAGCTTCTGCGGATTGTCCAATGGATGCCTTTACAGAAAAGCCAGAAGTCAAAGCGACATCAGCATTGCTGTTAGTACCCCAACGTCCATTCCAACTCCGACTGTTTACAGTAGGACTGACTCTTCTTACATTCCCTAATAGAGTACTGAAAAGAGGACGTGATTCATAAGGTAACACTTCTTCAGGATTATTTCCATAACCAATAAAAATGTCACCAGAATAAGTTTCTTTTAGCGGAACAGAAACAAGATATTGTCTTTCTGGCAATACTTTCAATTCCACCCAAGCCTTTTCATAAGTCAACAAATCATGACGGATAACCTCTGCACCAGGAGCAAAGTGGATTCCGCTGCAACAATATGATTTTCCTTCCTCCAAAATAGGATAGTGTACACCGTTTAAGGTTTCCAAACTGTCCAGAGAAGGAATAATCACATTCGTACAGCTATGAGGCTTGCCCTCAGTCCAGTTATTCCAATCATTCCAATCTGACGAAACAGCACCGGTCCACCGTGTCTGTAATGGGTGGATGCTTACAATAATATTCGTATAGACCTCGATACCGTTTTCCAACAGAGAACAATTGAATACTCCTACTTTTTCAGCCTCAAAGGAAGCTGTTCCATTGACGAACGGATATGTTTTGCCATCTATCTGTAAAGCATATTCAGCGTTACCCTTTCCTCCGCTCATGTAAACCTCAACTCGATTCCCAATACAGCAAGGGTCAGGGTCATTTACTATAATTTCTTCCCCACAAGGATTTTTATCCATGCAGTCGGGAATTCCGTCACCGTCTGTATCCGGTTGGACAAACGCACCATAAACTTTCAATTCGACTAAAGCATCTACCAGTCCACCCATATCCAGAACTATTTCATCAAATGGACGTGTTGGCGTGATGGCAATCAAGGACTTTCCATAAGAGCCTATTAAATCTAATGAGAGAACCTCCGGCTTAATAGACTCATCTCCAGTTTCTACGCCATTTAGATAGGTCTTTATCTTTAGTGAACGTAGCAAATCCACGTTACCTACCCAAGTCTGTTCTTCTACGACAAAACCGGCTTGGTAGCCATGCTCGAATATCTGGTTAGCTTTGACCGAAAGAGTTGTATTGGCTGCAACTCCGGCAGTTTTGTTGATGAAAGCATAAGTATCCATTTCGCCATCAACAACATTTGCCAGGTTACGCATACTTGCACCGACATTGGCTACGCCATTGAAGCCAGTACGTTCGTAATTGATAGTAGCCCCATTTTGAGCAGACAACAAAGAGATACATGCAGAAGATGAATACTGTGACATACAATCACTTTGAGCAGGTTCTTCGAAAGCATAGTAAATGCGGAATTTGCTCAAATGCAGGCTCAGTACTCCAGCCGTCCAAAGCGTAACTTTGTTGAAAGGCTTGGTTGCAACAAAACTATAACGCATCTGGTTGCCCATACCGCCAATCAAGTTTGCATCTACGGCATCGTTTTGCTCAATTGGAGAGGATTCCTGTAGTTTGTCACCCAAATAGGTTTTGATTACAAAAAATTTCAAAAGGTCTGCTGTCAAGAATTGATCTGTTGCTTGCATCACGAAACCGACACGACGAGGTTCCGCTTCTGAAGCATAGAATTCTCCATCCAGTTTCTGAACACCATAAATACTTGTATTGCTCAGCAAATCCAATCCTTTCGTATATTCAATATAGTTTGTCAGGTCTTCATCGACAACATTTCTGGAATTGTCGTCTAATTCTGGTGATAAACACAGCAGACAACCTCCACCTGCCGGTGCATAAGGCTCAACGTTATTCCCTACAATCGGGCGATTACACTCATAGGAAATCTGTGAAGACGGAGAATTGTTAATCGTAATGTAATCAATACAATTACCTTTTTGTGCTTGAATTACATAGACTCCGGCTTTTGTCATATTCTCTACCAAGCCTGTAGAAGACACTGTCGGATTGGTTCCTTCGGGGCATTCTTTTATTGACCATGTTATACCGCTTACACCATGAAGCTGTACGGAAGACTGTCCACAAACAGCAATATCTGCGCTCAGTTTCAAGTCACATTGCTCGGATGTTTTTACTTTGGCATCACGGGTATAAGCATAGAAAATTTTCGTACCCCCCAAATCGATATTCAAACCGCCAAACTGAATCTTTATCTGTTGGCAAGGCTTGGTCGTTACCATGCTGACTGTACTCTTTCCACCACCCAAAGCAGACAATCCCAATACGGATACAATCTTTTGAGACTCGACTTCATTGTCGTTCTCATCATAGGTTGTCAGCACTGTGTTGTTGAATAGCTCAATGGCAAGTACCGAACCGCTTTCCACCATGAAACCGATTTCTGTATTGGCAGGGATTGTTTCACCTGCATTGATAGTAACATGAGGATCGGTCAGCAAACCACTAATGGTACCGAAACCTACACCGTCCGATTCAGAATTCTTACCTACCAGTTTTTCCTTTTGCTTAGGCCAGTTCCACATGGCACTTGTCCATTTGCTGGCAAGTCCGTCTGTTTTATGCCCGTGAACAGAAGCATTCGGATAGTAATGGGTTTGAGTGATAGGCCTCATTTCGTTTTCACCGACATAAGCATAATAAAGTTTCAGTTGTTTGAAAGCTTCCACGTTTACACCGGCAACTGCAAGGCGTACTTCATCAAACACCTTGTTGGTCCGAATGGAGACTTTCGTTTTTCCATCAGATGAAACAGTTATCAGGTTCAAGTCCAGCAATCCGCTTTCTCCGCTATCATAAACGGAACTTTCCTGCTTCTCTCCGTTCAGATAGGTTTCGATTACAAACATCTTCAGCACGTCAGCTGTAAGCAGGTTCGTACCGTTTGAAACACTTTGCAGAACAAATCCGGTTTCCAGATTTGTACCTTCACCACCATAACAGTGTTCTACATCCTTGACCGAAATAATCGGATGGAATGCCAACTCAACACCAGCCAGCCCGCTCAGACTGACATAGTTGTCTGTGTTCGTATCCACTAGATTTCCCAACGAGGAAATGTTACCAAACACATCTACCAAATCTTTGTCCAGCTGGTTGATGACGCAACTACGTCCCACGAGTGCAGTCATCTCATGGGGCTTTTCTGGGAGCTCTTGTGCTCGGAGTTCTCCCAATAGGCAGAACAGGGCTGCCACAAAGAAAAAGAACTTTTTCATTGCTTTTCAAATTAAATTAAACAATTGAACTTTAACTCTCTCACAAAGAGACGGATTCGACCGGTGAAAACCGGTTCTTCAATAGGAACTTATTTCAATATCCGTTCTTTTTTATATCATTCCGCAATCCAATTCAATGTTCCTGTCAGATTCCTTGGAGATAAGTCCGGTATTTGGAAGAAAACACCAACTATATCTTGATTATCAACTCCTGATGTCAAAATCGTTCCGGTACCACGACTCGTATCACTTGTGCCAGTACCAAAATTCCACCATTTCTCATCAGTAGCCCAATTAATTCTAATTCCCAAGTTATTGGAAAACATCAAGGGATATTTGATACACTTATTTACTTTAGTGGATTCAATCTGAGTAGTCAAATGATGATAACTTACGATAACCTTGCATATTTTATCTGACAGCATTTCACCCAATTGGATATTTGAAGGAACAAGCCTGTAGTTTGTCCACATGTTGGGACGCAGTGTTTGTCCTGAAATACCACTTGTTGTGAATGTAATTCCATCATTGCCGGAGAGGGATTGTAATGCAAATGAGTAATTCTCACTTTCATCCATGCTTCCCAGCAAGTAAATATTCAACGTCTTGTCAGTTGTTTCCGTAGATGGGGATAAAGCAACCGTAGAGGGCTCCGTGAATGTTTTGCTTTCACCAACCACTTCCAAATCGAAGTTTACGGCAGACGGATAGTTGCCTGACAATTGCACATTCATATTTGACAGATGACTCCATATAGGAAATAGAGCACCATTACTTTTTTGCTCTTTCTTTAATGCCTCAATAATAGCTTGCTTGGCTACGGTAACAGATGGTTTCTTATCATCATTCAAAAAATCGTCAGCTATGATACCTTCAATCAGTTTTTGAGCATATTCGCCCTTATACAACTTCTCTAAATAATCATTTATGACAGTTCCATCATTGGCATTCAGTCTGATCTTTTCATTAAGCGTGCTCAAAGCGGTCTTTGCCTCTTCTAAGCTACTATAAGCATTCTGCGTGTATTGACTTTTTCCACTGGCAGAAGAAACAACATAGTTCAGCAGGTATTCGTCTTTATTAAGTCCGTTATACCAAGAAGCATACTCCTTGTTGCTGTCCAACATACTTGCATTTTTCAAACAAGAGGCTAACGGGAATATAATATCCCGTTCCAGCATTTCCTGCAATGTTTTTTCAAACTGACTACCTTTGCCAAATACATTATTATAAAATCCCAACGGGTGATTCTGTTCCAATAAGCTGGCATAAAACTTCGACGGATAGTCTTTACCGCTAACAGTGATTCCCTCCGCAATACCATAGGTGGTAAGAGAACTTTTAGTCACGATGCGTTGTAGGACAATCTTATCCGATACACTTCCGTTCTCTGCTACTATCAGATCCTTACTCTTGGCCCAATGAAAAAGTTTGGTTTCATTGGAACCAAATTTGTTTATCGACGGAAGATTGATGCGGGCATTTTCGTATGGCGAACCAATTTCCACTCCGGTAAGCACTTCTTCTCCACCAAACAGTGAGGCATCCACATTTCCCAAGAAGACAACACGATACGTGCCGCCCTCATCTACCAGATGTGTTAGTATCTGGTCATTATTGTAAGGCCAACTCTGTGGAACAGACAAATTGTTATTTTCCGACACAAGCGTAAATGCACCTCCATTTTCTTTATAAACCAAATATCTCAACCTGGATATTCGAGAAGATTCCCCCTCATGAGGATTCAATTCGGCTCTTGTATGGAGAGTATTAAAAGGAAAAACAAGCAGGGCTTTCCCCTCGGGTATGACAAGGTTTGCAATATCCTCGGGATTGACAAAGCCTCCTTTATTATATTCCTGTGGCTGTTCTATCAATAAACTGTCTTTTTCACAAGATGCGAATAACAGCGAACAAGCTAATGTTAATAGTATATATCGTTTCATGTTTAATCAATTTTAATTGGTAGCCACTCCGTCCCATTTATCATCATCAAGGTCTATACCTCCATTGCCATCTTTACCTGAAAAATGAAGTTCCGTACCCTCGATATAGAAAAATGCTTTTGTATTTCTACGGATAGGAAATGGATCATTATACTTATATTCACGACCGTCTATTGTGACTGTTAAGCTGGGACCATTTATTGAGCCTCCGTTAGACCAAGAGTATAAGGTCGTGTGTCCTTCTCCTGCTGGTCCATTTCTACGGGCTTCGGTATACGGTAAGTATATCAACAGATTACCTTTTTCAGTTAAAAAATCTCCATTTGTTTCCTGGTTATAAGTAATAGAAGGAACAAAATTTTCTTTTTGAAATATCAAAGAAAAATAATCAGAAGAAGCGTAACCTGATGCATCTAAAGCGTTATTTTGCGATTCATAATAACCATCTTCTGATATTGAGGCACTATTTGTCGGTTTTATCATCTGGCTAAAGTATAGACGATAATAATCCGATTTCACAGAACATTTCACCTGTTTACCCTGTAAAGTACTTGTTCCTTGGATTTCTACTGCCCCAAACTGCCTTCTTAATACGATACTGGCCGGAAAATGTTCGTCATATCCTGCTGTAATATAGTTTCCGTCTCCGAAAATCTGCAAGTTACGAGTTACTTTAAATTCTGTCTTATCATAATTGTCCTTTTCTGTCACATCCTCTTCAAGAAATGGTAGGAAGCAATTGTCCAGATTAGAAATTTCTTTTATTAATGATCCAGAATTTTTTATTGCTCCATAATCTTCGAGATGAGCCTGCCCGAAATCCCTCATATTATTAAGTTCTATCACATTATCATATCCCTTACTTTTCGGTACAGCTAAGAACAAGTAGGCATATTTCCCCTCTATATCCACATTTCTGGAATAATGGGAACTTGAGACTTCATTTGCTTCCTCAAAGTAATACTTAACCACACTTCCTTGAAGTTTCCCTTTGAACCAATAGACGTAAACACGATAATCCGAGGGAATTGGTATAATGTTCTTACCCGATGAAGCTCGTGTACCAACAGAAAGTCCGTCCCCGGCATCAATAGAAAGTGTAAAGTTCAATGTCTTTGTTCCTCCCATGTCAGAATTGTTTCCATTGCCGGACAATTCCTCGTCCGAACAGGAAGAAAGCAATGCCAATAACATTGTTGCAATAATATAAATCGAATGTTTCATGTTTTTAGCTTATTATTTTAATTGTCCAATAATTTCCGATCCCATTTCTGAAAGGTCTATCTTCAAGTTGCCTTGTTTGAGGGTTTCAAACTTACCACTAATCCGGGTGTCCCAGTTGATTGGAACAATAAAAGTGTTTTGACTAATAAGCACTTCATAAAGCATCATCCAAATGGTCGGTAGTTCAACCGCTTGATCAGCGCACTTTACCATATACTTGTCTCCTTTATCTGTACAAACATAAAAATATGCTCTATTTATTGCTGGAGCAGTTGACGATTGATCCGTTTCTGAAGTAGCTTGGGTAAACGGAAAGAAGAACGATGATAACGTTGCTGTTCTTTGTCCATTTATGGTTTGTACCGTAGTTGTTGCAACCGTTGTACCGTTCTCTTCTCCTGTTAGTTTTTCGTTATAATATCCCATAGGATAACAATACGAATAAGGGTCGGCAGAATTTTCCATAAACAATTTATTAAATGCAGGGAGTGACCTTGGGAAAATGCTTGAAACAAGCGATATTACTTGGATGTCCTCCGGTATATCTGTCAACGTGACGGATACACGGCCAACCGAACGATATAACTGTCCAAACAACAGCGTTGACTCATTGAAATCAGATATGGGATATGTAGTACTGAATTCTTGCATATTTGTCCAACTGCCATCAGCTTCCTCTTGATTACAATAAAGGCAACCTACAAACAATTCCGGTGTGGTATTCGTTGTTCCTTTCAGTTGCACTTTTAATTCGCTCAGCGTAGTATTTTCAGTAACAGCTATATCAAACAATTCTTCCTGACTTTTAGCATAGGCTACCGTCCAAATGACATAGCATGTTTCTGGATCCAACTTGATGTTGCCAACAGCAACTTTATCTCCATTGTGTACCGGAATTGACATATCCTTTCCATTATGCTTTATCGTTATACTACCGTTTGAAACATTGATAAAGTCGGTGAGTGCCAAACATGACATGTAGGTATATTCATCGGGGTTGATGAAATCTTTCTGAGCTTGTTTTTCACTTTTGAATATGTATAGCATCACTTTATCCACATTGGCAATTCCCGGCATCGCAGGCTTATGCACTTCGTCAGTGTTTTCTTTTTCACCCGCACGTGTCTGCATCTCTTTACTCGTGTTCCCAGACAAAGCTATGACAACCGGCATTTCTACTACTCCTTTCGGGTGTTCTCCTTGTTGCCCGCTAAGATCCTCCTCGCTGCTGCAAGCGAAAAGAAGCATTAACAAGGGGATATATGCAAATAACTTTTTCATTGTTCTTTAATTTTATGATTAATCCAATGGTATTTCTGTAACACCTTCCCAGTTAGGATGGACGGTGATCACAATATTGTTTTGTTCTTCTTCTTCCTTCCATTCCACAGGCTCTGTTTCCGAACCGATCTGATAAAACCAATTGGCATTGATAGCGAAGCGGTAGAGGTCTTTGGTGACGGTGATGATACCGGTGCCACCGGAAGTGTCGCTAATCGTATCATCCAGTTTGTATTTTACATTTCTGCTTTGCAAGGTTGTTCCATCTTCAGCTACCAAAGTCACCAGAAGCGTACAATCCTCAGTAGTAGGAGCCTTCATAGGAAGCACATACGAGCCTTTGGATATAACCTTATCTTCAATCGTATTTTCAGGTGTCAGTGGAATCTCTACAAGAATCTTATTGTCATCGGTATTTGCAATAGGATCCATGATGACATCTTCGTCCTTTGTGGGTTTGGCAGTAAGCCAGATACTCTTGTTTTGTGGCTTGTAGAGTTCTATCCGCAGGGAAGCTACCTTTTTTTCCTTCACTTGCTGAGGAATGTTCTTGAAATAACCAAACACACCTGCTACACGGCGTTTGAGTTCGATGGTTCCTGTTAATTGCCCGGCTGCCACGGGGGTAAGCACTAATGAACCGCCGAAAAGTTCGGAGACAGCGATGTCTTCTCGGGTCTTGCTATTTGCTATGTCGAGTACAGCCTTGGCAGTTGCTAACGTGGTTTGATCTACTTGTACCGAAGTGGGCAAACCATAAGTATCACCGGAACGGTCGTCCAAACCAACGGCAATGAAGGTATAAGGTTGTCCCACTGCGAAATCCTTATATTGCACCTTGTGGTTTTTAGATACGGTATTTGCTCCACCTGCAGGTGCTTTCACGTCCTCCCAATCTACCTTTTCGTAGGCTACGCACGAGGCATCATCGCCCGTACCATTGAAAATGTAGAGGTGCATTGTTTGAACGTGTTGCAGATATTGCGGACCCGGTAGCTGGGTACGGGTGGTCAAGCCCGGCGAGGCACTGAAGGTGAGAACCACCTGCGGCCTGCTGTCGTCGGGCGTGTCGGGAGTGGGCATATCTTCCTGCCCACAGCCGGCAGTTGCCAGGCAGGCCAGGAAGAGAAGCATTCCCTTGATTGTGTTCGATAATTTAAGATTCATATTCTTGTTTTTTATGTTTCATTCTACATCTGTTCTTCTGCATCGTGTTTAGTAGCACGACACTTTGAATACCTGGGGCTCTTTTCCTTCCGGATACACCTTGATGATGTTCACACCAGAGGTCGGGCGGAGGCGGTATTCTGTGCTCTCGCCGTTGGCACGGTCCACAAGTGTACCGCTTGCCGAGTAGATTTCGCAACGTTTCATCGGAGCGTTTGTCGAGCGGACCACGATACGGTCGGTTCCCTCACGGTAGCAGTAGCACCGGATATCGCCATCCGCGATGGACTCGTTAGCCGTAGGATTGCCCTTTACGAGGAAGAAGCGGCCTACATTCGTGCTGAGCACACCCAGCGGAATCACCGTCTCGGCAGTTTCCAGCGGGTAGTTCTTTTGAAGCTGGATATCCGAAAGATACCATCCGTCCCATTCTCCGCTTCCGCTTTTCCGTATGGTCAGGGAAACCGTGTCCGGCGTTTGCAGGTAGAAGCCCAAGGGGATTCTATCTGCCCCATCCAACTGTTGGATGTCGAGCGATTTGCCGCCAGCCACACTGAACAGGGCGATGGCGGGGCGTACCTCGTTGTCGACCAATAGCTCGGCATCCTCGCCCGGAACGTAGGCTTTCGAAGCTGCCGCAGAGAGGCGTACCAAGGTGTTCGCAACATGCTTACCGGCAGTAGCACTCAGGCTCAAGTCCGAATGGTTTTCGGCTGCCATCCGATGACTCTTCAGCAAAGAGCCCGAAGCCGAAGCCAGCATATCAGCCGTGTAAGTGACATTCAAAGTCTGGGCATCATTAGCCACTGTCACGAAGACTGATTGCATCGGGGCGATGTGCGTATAGTCCGCTCCGTTGCTGACCAGTTCGCCATCAATCAATATCTGCGAGTTGGCGTTGTTGCCATCGTACACTTTGACAGTTTCGATGCTCGGGTTTTCTTGCATGAACTTCTGAACATCAATATGCGCCATAAAGGGATTTCCTGCCAAGAAGGTGGTTCCTGCATCTTTGTTGGAAAGCGTAACGGTAAAGGGGAATGCCTCTACACCATCACCTTTCTCATAGATGAAGCGGCCAGCGTTATCGCGATTGATGTTCTCCTTAATGCCGGTCGGCTGATTTTGATCCGTCACATATTCATATTCCGTATGAGTTTTCGGGAAACGGAAGGTAAGATCTCCTTCTGCCGCATTTCTTACTGCCTTCATCGAGAAACCTTTGCCCGGCTCATACTTTTCTGCCAAGGCGTTGAACGGCGGTGTCCAGCGGGTTTCATCAGGAGCTACCTCTATCTGACTGCCTGTTATGGGCTGACCTTTGGCATTGGATGCCCACAGGCGTTGATAGATGCGTGGGTTGAAGCGGTTCTGCGGAGCGTTCGTTTCATTTGCCTCAGTAAATACCGGCGGGTTTCCATCTGCCGGGATGAACATATCGCCCGTTACCATGCCATGCAAGGGGGCAGAAAGCGTATAGTAGCGGTCAGCCTCGTTGAGCGTCATATCGACAGAAGCCCGGTCGTATGTCAGGAAGTGGGTGTTCACCACCTCGGCCCCCATCTCGAAATGGATATGGCTACACAAGTTTTCCGATGCAGCTGTCAAAACCGGGTAGTTCGCACAGCCTGCCGGAATGATGACATTCGAACAGCCTATCGGCGAACCGTTCGTCCAGTTGTCCCAGTTGTTCCAATCGGTGTTTTCACTGCCATCCCATGTTGTTTGAAGCGGATGCACGGCGAACTTCTTCGTTGCGCTCTTTGCGTCGTCTTGTGTCGTAACGGTCAGGGTTGCTTCACGAGCCGCATTCGGCATTGCGCCAGTCCAAGAGCCTTCACCATTCGCCTGCACTGTTACCTCTACATCGTTGATGCCTTGCTCAGGACATGAAATCTTGTAAACCGCACCGGCTGTGCCTTTGATGGTGACAGTCAGGTTGCTCTGCTGGCAAAGATGCTCGGCAGAGAGCGTGAATTTAATGTCGCCTGGCTCTTCGGGTTGTTGGGGTTCTTCGGGACCGCAACTGTTCTCATCTTCACCATCGGGGATACCATCACCGTCGGCATCATTACGGACAAACAGACCGTAAAGTTTAAGACCGCTTAAAGCTTCCACTAATTCACCAGTTTCCAGTCTGACCTCGTCAAAATCATTCTCAGGATTCATAAGCAGGTAAATCTTATCGCCATAACCAATGGCATCCAATCCAAGCACATTCCAACCGGTCTTTGTTTCTTTTAGCTGACCTCTAAAATAGGTACTAAAAGAGAATTGATTGATTACTTCCAAATTGGCCAAATAGGTGTTTTTTTCCATGATAAGACCTACCTGATATCTCTTGCCGGTAAAGGTTCGTCCTAAATTTACTGCATAACTTGCTTTCACGCCTGCTTTTACACCATCTGAATAGGTATACGTGTTATCCACATCGTCATCAATCAGATTCTGCAAATCTTTCATGAAAGTACTTATTTGTGCCAGCCCGAAAAAGCCGGTATGTCCGTAATTGATGGAGGCTCCGGTTGTCGTTCTGGAGATAATCGTGCTGCTTGAACCCAATGGGTCGTCGCAAGTGGCGGAGAGTTCTTCCATATAGACTCCGTAAATGCGCAGATTGCTGAATTGTAAGCCCAATACTCCGGACTTCCATAACGTAATCTCATCGAATTCGATATTAGCGGGTACTTCTATGCTAAAACGAACTTTCTGCACATTGTTGTTACCAATTAACCCGGCAGAAATCGTGTTCCATTGGCTAATTACTCCCTCATGTACCTTTTGACCCTCGTTATACAAACGGATCTGATAGAATTCCAAGGCATTGACGCCTAACATTCCATTATTCATTTCCACGACAAAGCCTATACGTTTACCGCTGGATTCGCTTGTCCATTTGGATTGGGCATCTTTCTTCTTCACTCCGACAATTTGCAGGTTATCAACCAAAGTCAATCCACCAGTATAGGTGGCATAGGTGCTCATATCTTGGTCAATGATATTATCCCAACTTTCCAAATCTGTGATGCTTATCAACGCGCCGCTTGATTCGTGGATGCTTTCAGAAAGTACCATTTCGTCTGCAATGGGCTGGTTGCATCCCGAATTTCCGCCATGTTGGATTCCTTTGGTGAGGACAACTTCTTCCGTACATCCATCAGAAGCCGTAACCCTGAATTTGTATTCACCGGTCACACCGGGAGTCATATTGCTCACAAAGCCATTTTCAGAAACCTGAACTGTGTTGTCACCCGCAGGTTTGCTTACCAATTCCCATCTGACGTCTCCTGTATTGGGATAGAGCTGATAGCTTTCCTCATTCTCGCAAATAACAGGGTTCATGCTGGCGTTAAAATCATGATGGTGAGTAACGATAGGCTCTTCTTCGATGTAGCCGTAGTAGAAAGAGAGTTTAGATAGTAAGCCTGTTAATAAGCCCAAAAGTTTATGAGAAACAACGAGTTCTACCTTATTGAATTTCTTAATTGCTTGGACTGATATATCATAATCCGTTGTTCCAAGCAGACCTATTTTTAATAAATTTGCATTAACTGTTGTTTCTTGAACGAGAGAATTACCGTCATACAATTTGAATTTCATTGCTTCAGCGAGTTTCAAATTTAACGCAGCATCTAATTTAAACTTAAAACCCACTCTGGTTCCTTTCGGGAACTCTCCGAATTTTGAAAGCGTAACATGATCTTCTGTACCTAATATTCCAGAAAGTCTTGTAGCAAAAGAACAGGTATTGTTTAACTCTGTATCCGTTGCATTATCTTTATTCTTTTCTGCATCTACTTCGATATCCTCAAAATTGTTTATAGTCAGCGTTTTCTTCCTTTCATCTCCCACAAAAGCATACTTCACCTTTGTGGCACTAAGGGCACTTACATTGACACCTTCCACAAACAAACCAATCTCGTCGAACGGTTTTGTTGATTGGGCAGTAAGTGAAAGCGTTGCATCGCTTTCTCCCATTTGTATCAAGCTGAGCGACAATAAATTCTTGTCTGACTGCTCTACGGTTACACCCTCTTGGAGTTTCCCGTCAAGATAGAAATAGACTTTTACATTTCCTAAAAGATCCAAATCGAGAAGTTTGCCGGATTCATTCACCACGCAAAACCCAGCCTTTGTTCCTGCCGGATAGGTATACTTCAGGTCTTTCACACTGACAATGGGGTCAGAGAGCACACCCACTTTGGCCAATCCCGCCAAGGTGGCGTAATTGTCCAGATTCTCATCCAAGAGGCAGTTCATTCCATCTGTGCCCGAACCGACGCTCACGACGTTAATCATCGTGTTGATCATACAGTCGGGCGCAACCAACGCCTTACGGGGGAAACGTGGATTATCTACCACCGTTTCTCCCGCCAACGCATTCATTCCGATTGCCAGCAATAGCGACAAGACCATTGCCCTTAGTTTCAATCTTTTCATTCCTGTTTATTTATTTTACTTTTTATATTTATATCGTTGTTTTCTAACTGTTATCAATCCTATGTATTGTCTCTTCTTCAAGCCATCCTTGGAACGGTACGGGTATAAACGAACCGTTCCCCTCGCTGCGTCATTCTTTGGACGCAACGAGGGGAACGGAAAACTTCTCTCTCTATGTATCTTATGTGGGGAGGGGGCTTACAGCTTGTCGATTTCCTCTTCGGTGAGGGCTGTAAGTTCTGCTATTGCATCAGTCGGATAGCCTTTGGCTTTCATTTGCCGGGCAATCTGGTAGGCTTTCTTTTGTTCGCCTATCGCTTCTCCTTCTTCACGGCCTTTTATAATCCCTTTCTTTTCGGCTCCGCTGATCAGTGTCTTTTCCACGCTGATAGTGTCCCAGAACTTTTCGTAGCCGGCAAGCTGGGCTTCGGTGAAAGCGGATTCTTCCAGCGATTTCACGGCTTTCTGCACTTCGGGATTCTCCATCAGCTCTTCCGGTATCTCACGGGTCTGTTCGTTGATTTCCGTCATGTAGCGCAGCCAGAGCACGTGCATCTTCTTCTCGCTGAAGGTGTGGGGGTTGAACTTGGGCAGTTCCACGAACACCAAATGCAGTCCGTCTATCACCTTGTCGGTATGCTCCACGTGCACCATGCGGTAATAGTGGTAGTAGCCTTTCAGGTCCGGCTCGAAGATGTCGTTCACCAGATTCAGCGAATAGACGGGCTGTAGCAGCTCGTAGTTCTCGCCGGTCTTGATCTGGCGGACATAGGCTTTCGAGGCGTTGAACAGGACACGGTATTTGAACTCCGGTGTCCACACCATCTGCATCTCCACGATGAACTGCCGTCCGCGTACGTCACGGCAACGCACGTCCACGATGCTGTTCTTGCGCAACGGATTGTCGGGAACCATTTCCGCAGGCAGGTATTCTATCTCGCTGATTTCCTCGCCTTCGCCCAACGGGAGCAAGGCGTTCAGGAAGCTCCGCACCAAGTCGGGATGTTCGCCGAACACCCGCTTGAATGTCAAATCGGCTTTCGGGTCCAAGTATCTCATACGGCTGTTGATTTTATGTTTCTTTGCACGCAAAGATACAGCTAAAATCCGAGAATACAGCGCGGTAGGGTGTTATTCTTTACTGCTGCGGGCTGTTTTGCCGGGGATTTCCACGTTTTTCCTCCTCGCAAAGATTGTTTTCCGTCATGTTCCAAGATGTCAAAGAGCGATTTGTTTTTGGGTCCGTGGCGGGCGGCTTCTGCCGGGTTGCCCGACCGGTTGTCGTGAGTTGTCCAACTCACATTTCTGAGTTGCCCGACTTACCAATGTCGGTTGGGCGGATGACCATTTCACTTCCTGAGGTTGCGGCGTTGCACGGGTTTCAGGAAGATACTCATGGTGATTGTTGTTTTTAAGATGAATCGTAAAAATATGATTGTGCGTTCACATTATGCAAATAATCCGGAGGCCTCCGGGGGCTCGGCCCTTGGAAACTTCCGGATTATATTGGATTTATGAAACAGGGTTCATAAATGAGGTTACATGATAGGGAGATTAGATTTCCGGCTCAATGTCTAACTGATTGATTACTTCCCAGTTATCATTTACACGAAGAGTCAGAATCTGTCCCTTGCTCAAATCTTCAGGATTCTCAGGATCTGTTGGATCTGTTGGATCTGTTGGATTAGCAACGTCTTTTCTACCGATAGTGTAAAGGTGGTTACGAACAATACTGTAAGAAGATACAGATTCATTTGAAATCTCAGTGTCATTTTCAAGACCAACAACACCAGTTTGTTTTGTTTTCAAGTTTACAGTCCAAGTTCTAAGGATTGTCGCAGCCTTATTTTCTCCTGATACTAGTTGTAACTCAAAGGTATTTGCATTCTTGTTTGCGAAAGGAATTACGAACTCACCGGCGAAGACAGTACCCTGAAGGGCATTAAATTCTCCCTTATCTGTTATAGCTTGAGGAATAGACCAAGTATCGCCTTTACCCAATACACCATCATTATTTGAATCGCCAGCTGTAAACCAATCCTCCAATTTGATATTATAAACGACGAAGCCATCTGAACCTTCTTTAAATTTTGCATCACTAGTTCCAGGAGTTTCACCATTGACAACGTATTTCACGTTGTTGCCACTTACTCTGAAATCTGTATTGAACTTGGTCATATTAACAGTCATATTCTTATTAGCAGCAACCAAACGCAAGTGAGTTGCTTTTGTTCCGTCAGGACCTACAGCTGGGATATTCATGAAATAACCGAAAGCACCTGCTACTTGACGATGCAAATATAGGATGTTGTTATCAGGTTTATCTGTTACAATAGTAAAATTTCTATCATTACCTACCGTAATCTTAGCAATGCTACCTGCGAAGATTTCCTCTGCATCACCATTGGTGCTAGCCTTAATTGATAGGAAGGATGTAGCAGCATCCCAGTCTTTCGCAATGGTTTCCAGTCCCGGATTATAGGTATAAACTGAACTTACTGAGTTATAACCTACTGCATACACCATGTAATCACCCGGAGCAAGACCTTTGTTTATCGGTTCATCAGGATTAATTTCTTTCTTCAGGTTCAAAGAAGCGTACTTGCCATGATCAGCAGAGCCACCGGTTGTGCTACCATAATCTTTACCATCATTCTGCCAGTTTTCGAATGTCTTGTCAAAAACGCAGCTTTCAATTAGCTTACCATTCAGTTTGAAAATTGCCAACTTTACTTTGTCAATTTTCTGATCAGCCTCAGAGCTATACAAAGGACGTGCGGCACGAGTTGTCAGTCCGTCACCGGTGCTGACTATTTTCATAACCAGCTCCTGACCTTCGAAGTCAGCAGATGAGTTACCGTTGTTGATAACATCGTCATCGTTACTACATGCAGAGAACAGGAGCATACCTGCCGCTGCCATACATAGATACTTTTTCATTTTGTGAAAAATTTAATTAAAC